>ENA-OQIC01000286-OQIC01000286.1-human-gut-metagenome-genome-assembly--contig:-NODE-286-length-22805-cov-3.778949_pt1 | contig 22805 bp, 31 predicted proteins | sample MGYA00242572_ERZ504736 | MGnify/ENA primary metagenome ERZ504736 (study PRJEB26092, sample SAMD00036201) | human gut metagenome | host: Homo sapiens | study: EMG produced TPA metagenomics assembly of...
CAAGGGAAGCCGTGCCTACCGGCAGGCCGTACAGACACAGCTTGTCGCCACTATTGCAGACAGTTACTACACCCTTGCCAATGCTTGACGCACAAATGGCAATAAGTAACCGGACTTTGGAGAACTGGCGGACTACCGTACGCACTCTTGAAGCGTTGAAAAAAGTGGGGAAATCAAACGAGGCTGGCGTATTGCAGGCAAAGGCGAACGTGATGCGACTCGAAGCATCCCTGTTATCCATACGCAAGAGTATTTCCGAAACAGAAAACGCCCTGTCTGCGATACTTGCCATGCCGTCACACTCGATTGGACGAAGTGATCTGGCCGAGGCTGCTTTCCCCGATACTGTCTCGATCGGAGTCCCTTTGCAACTGCTTTCCAACCGTCCCGACGTGCGTCAGGCTGAAATGGAACTGGCGCAAGCATTCTACGCCACCAATGCGGCCCGTGCCGCCTTCTATCCCAATATTACCCTCTCGGGAATTCTTGGATGGACTAATAACGGCGGTGGCGTAATCGTAAATCCCGGACAATGGTTACTTAATGCCATCGGTTCCCTGACACAGCCGTTATTCAACCGGGGCGTAAACATCGCCAACTTGAAGATAGCCAAAAGCCGTCAGGAAGAAGCCAAACTGTTGTTCCGGCAATCATTACTGAACGCAGGAAAGGAAGTGAACGATGCTCTGACCGCATGGCAGACGGCAAAATCGCAAATTGAAATCAATGCTCGGCAGGTTGAAACATTATGCGACGCTGTGCGAAAGACAGAATCGCTGATGCGTCATTCCAATACCACCTATCTGGAAGTGCTGACCGCCAAACAGTCTCTTCTCGAAGCGGAAGTGCAACAGTTACAAACTCGTTTTGAACGCATACAAAGTATAATTAAACTTTACCATGCGTTGGGAGGAGGAATGTAACTTTACAAGAATTATAACCTAATACTGAACCATGTTGTGTAATTTTTATATTTCAGTCGTCATAAACTTATAAATAAGTAATTTAGTATGCAAAAACAAATTAAAAAGTCTTCTCTTTTTTTGAAGAGAAGCAACACCTGACCCACTTCGCTACCGAACAGGATGTAGCAGAAGAATTGTTTGAGTTACTCTTAGAAGCGAGAGAACTCTATCTTCAGGATGTGATTTTGAATGGCAAGCGGTATGACCGCTATGTGGATGACTTCATCAACAGTCATCGGTATATCAACTGCAACAGTGCAATTTGCCGAAACTGCCACGAGATGAACATCCACATCGTCAAGGGACTGCTGAATGTCTTGTTACGATTTACGCTTGTTTTGATTTGCAACACTAAGATAAGTGAAAAATCTGACATGGCAAAATCCTGAGCAACTTTTTGTTGCTCAGGAACTTATAAATAAAGTTAAATCAAAGTGTTGCGGAATTAAGGATGAAATAAATTAAGGAGGGGTTATAATGAACAAAGTAAATATAAAAGATAGTCAAAATTTTATTACTTCAAAATATCACATAGAAAAAATAATGAATTGCATAAGTTTAGATGAAAAAGATAACATCTTTGAAATAGGTGCAGGGAAAGGTCATTTTACTGCTGAATTGGTAAAGAGATGTAATTTTGTTACGGCGATAGAAATTGATTCTAAATTATGTGAGGTAACTCGTAATAAGCTCTTAAATTATCCTAACTATCAAATAGTAAATGATGATATACTAAAATTTACATTTCCTAGCCACAATCCATATAAAATATTTGGCAACATACCTTACAACATAAGCACAAATATAATTCGAAAAATTGTTTTTGAAAGTTCAGCCACAATAAGTTATTTAATAGTGGAATATGGTTTTGCTAAAATGTTATTAGATACAAACAGATCACTAGCATTGCTGTTAATGGCAGAGGTAGATATTTCTATATTAGCAAAAATTCCCAGGTATTATTTCCATCCAAAACCTAAAGTGGATAGCGTATTAATTGTATTAAAAAGAAAGCCAGCAAAAATGGCATTTAAAGAGAGAAAAAAATATGAAACTTTTGTAATGAAATGGGTTAACAAAGAGTATGAAAAACTGTTTACAAAAAATCAATTTAATAAAGCTTTAAAATATGCGAGAATATATGATATAAACAATATTAGTTTCGAACAATTTGTATCGCTATTTAATAGTTATAAAATATTTAACGGCTAAAAACAATAGGCCACATGCAACTGTAAATGTTTAGTTATAGGTAGGGTAGCATAAGTTAAAATGCTATTCTGCCTTTTAAAAGTATGGTATACATTCCAGAGAGAGATTGGATATGTTCCCGCCTACCGATAGTGCCAAAAACGTAGTGGATATGTTTCCGAGAACGGATACGCTCAAATGACATTCATTCTGTCCTCTCGAGCCATGTGGAGACGGTATGCCTACTGTCACGGAACAAGTAAAAAAGTACAGAAATAGGCTTAAAATAAGGGATTCCGAGAGATTTGCCGATTTTGGCAGTCTCCTGGGATCCCTTTTTCGTGTTTTGACAATAGCGTCATAGTCTGCCTTTTGATAGGTTGAGACAAGAAACTACTTTTTTGACGATTGAGACAATAGGACTATTGTCAGGTTAAAGTCCGTTTTTTGGTACAGATGGCTTGATATTATTATACTGTCCAGAGTAGCAAACCGATTGACCTTAGACTAAAAATAGGGTAAAATTAGTCCGTCACTAGAAGGAGAATGGGATATGGATGAGAGAATATACTTAGACACCTATCTTTTGCAGCAGGACATGCGAGTTCGCTTGCCGAAGTCGGTAATCTCCAATTTAGGGGTCGAAAAAGGAAAAACAAAGTTTGATATTTATTTGGACTCAAAAGAGCATTGCTTAATATTTAAAATCCACGATGAGGAGAAGTCTGAAAATGAGTAAAAAACTTATAGCCGTTTCCCTGTTTACCGGAGCCGGTGGCATGGATGTAGGCTTTGAACGACCCGGGATTAAGGTTGTATTTGCAAATGAGGTTATGAAAGAAGCAGCTCAGACTTATATACTGATTGATTTCCGTGCCTTCTATGGCTTGGATAAATTTAGCTTGAAGCAAATCGACCAGTATGTTTGGCAGATCGGGAAGGATTACTTCCCGAAGAACTACGGAAAGAAAGTATTTTGTCTTTAATCGATAAAAGGAGTGTGTTCGTATGGTAGATAATGTAATTCAAATAGTAACAGAGAAATTATCTTCTTTGCCTTGCATAGAAGGCATTGTATTAGGGGGCTCACGTGCAAGAGGCACCCATACAGAGGATTCTGATATAGATATCGGAATCTATTACAATTCAGAATCATTTGACCTGACAGCGATTAATCAAATTGCTACAGAATTGGATGATGAGAATAGAAACGACCTTGTTGTACCTCCCGGAGCGTGGGGTGATTGGGTTAATGGCGGCGGATGGTTAGTTATAAACGGGTATCATGTTGACTTGATTTTACGTGATATAAAACGGGTGGAACAAATAATCAAAGATACGGAGCAAGGAATTGTTACTGCCAATTATCAGACTGGGCATCCCCATGGTTATATAAGTGCTATGTATCGTGGAGAATTGGCGATCAGCAAGATACAATATGCTAAGAATGAAAGCTTATGCGAATTAAAAAATCAGGCAGAAATTTACCCTGGTGCTCTAAAGAAGAGCTTGATAAACTTTTTTATATTTGAAGCAGAGTTCTCTTTAATGTTTGTAAAAGCAAATGCGGGAGCAGAGGATAAATATTATATTGCAGGCCATGTTTTTCGTATTATTTCATGCTTAAATCAAGTACTATTTGCATGCAATAATGCTTATTGCATTAACGAAAAGAAAGCTATAAAACTGCTTGAAACTTTTGAATATAAACCTGAAAAATATGCCGAAAGGGTTAATCATATTTTTGAAGTACTCGGTCTTTCACTTTTTGAATGCTACGATATGACCGAGAAGCTTTATAAAGAAGTGAAAAAAATTGCAACGGAGATAAATAACTTTTTAAACGAGGGGAATTCAGATGAAAGAAAACAAATATGATGATAATATATTTTTTCAAAAATACAGTCAAATGAGTCGCTCACAGCAGGGACTAGCCGGTGCAGGAGAATGGGAAACATTGAGAAAGCTGCTGCCGGATTTTAAAGATAAGCGTGTGCTTGATTTAGGATGCGGCTATGGATGGCACTGTATTTATGCGATGGAACACGGTGCTTCTTCTGTTGTAGGTGTTGATATTTCTCATAAAATGCTCGAGGTAGCCAAAGAAAAAACACATTTTCCACAGGTTGAATATAAATGCTGTGCTATAGAAGATGTGGAATTCCCAGAGGAGAGTTTTGATGTAATATTAAGTTCACTTGCGTTTCACTATGTAGCAGATTATGAGATTTTAGTAAAAAAGATATATAGAATACTGAAGTCTGGTGGTAAGCTAGTTTTTACGGTTGAACATCCTGTTTTTACTGCCTATGGAACACAAGACTGGCATTATAACGAAAAAGGAGAAATACTGCATTTTCCGGTGGATAATTATTATTATGAGGGCAAACGGACAGCTGTGTTTTTGGGAGAAAAGGTTACAAAATATCATAGAACACTGACCACATATCTAAATACACTGCTTTCAAATGGTTTTATAATAAATCAGATTGTGGAGCCGCAGCCGCCGGAAAACATGATGGATATTCCGGGGATGCAGGATGAAATGCGCCGTCCCATGATGCTGATTGTATCGGCCAACAAAAAAATGGATAGATAGAACTAAAACACCTATAAGGTATAAATGGAGGCAATTTATGTTTAAAGAAAAAATTATTATAGAGATGAAAGAAGTATTCAAAGAAATTCCTTTTGGCATAGAGCATACTCTTAAAGTTTTGAAAAATGCAGAAGATATAATGAACGGAGAAAATATCGGAGAGGAAGAAAAAGAATTCATCAGTATTATTGCTATACTACATGATATTGGTGCGGTTGAAGCACAAAAAAAATACGGTTCTATTGATGGTGTCTATCAAGAAAAGGAAGGACCAGCAGTAGCGAAAGAAATATTAAAAAAGGTAGGCTATAACAAAAATATTGATAGAATATGCTTTATAATAGGCAACCATCATACTCCATCTAAAATTGATGGACTTGATTTTCAAATACAATGGGAAGCTGATTTGCTTGAAAATTTAACGGTTATGGATAAAGAAAAAGAACAGGAAAAGATAAAAAAGTGTATAGGTGAAAACTTTAAAACAAACACAGGAAAAAGGATAGCTTATAATCGCTTTATTTTAGATTAGTAGTAGATTATTACAGTTATGTATTTTACTCAAGTTTCGGATTTAGGTTTTATGCAGTCTGAGCGATCAGTTGCATGGCCTTGAACCTGCGGTTATCCCGTATAATTTGCTCCATCAATTCGTTCTCGTCAATGGTAAAAATCTCAGCCACGATTGCTATTACATCAATAATGATTGACCAGATCTTTTCCACGACGGTGAGCTCGTGTACGCCTTCATATATATCGGCGAACAATCCTCCAATGGTCTCTTCACCATGCTCTTCAGGCGCTCAAGCTTGGATACGAAATACTCTTCCTTGCGTTTTTCGGTCTGGCAGTCTCTGTCACGCTTGCGGTTGTAGCGCCTCTCGCGCTGCCGGGCCGTAAGACCTTGTTCCTTGCCATCGACCTTCCCTCTCTCGCCGTGAATCGAGAAGTCCACGACAAATTGAGAGCGGCCGTCGCTCCAGCACAGGGCCAGCAGCTTGTAGCCGAGAATGCACCGCTGAAACACGTGCGAGAATATCTTGCCAATACACTCCATCCTCAATCCGGTCTTCGGCAGGTCGGAATCATCCACAATAAGCACTGCCGGAAGATGGCTCTTTTGATAGTCTTTCCTTATGGTCACGGCTTGATGAGATGACAGGCGATGTGCCAGATGATGTTGCTAGTCTATATTGTCCTTGGCCATAAACGAATAGAGTAGGTCCTTCTTACCCCCGAACAGTTTCGAGATTGACGATCCGGCATAATGAGAAAAACCCGGGACGGCCATAAACGGCAGAATCAATATGATCTGGAAAAGTTGAAGGTTGGTAAGCTGACAGTTCTCACGTTTTTTCCCTCCGAGATCTTTGTCTGAAATCCTCATCCCCTCAAGGAGGGTCATAAACTTGGAAAATGCGGGATTGATTCGTTTTCCCGTGAAAAAGTTGCGGATCTCCGATGGAATTTTTGTAATTTTGCTCATGGCTTTGAGTGATTGTAATTAGTTGTTTGGGCACCTCTAAATTACTAAATTTCCGTGACATACGGAAATCCTCAAAGCCTTTTTTATGCCCAAATCTATCCTCTCAACCTAAATCCGAAACTTGAGTAAATTATAATTATGAGATGCTACGTGCTTTTGTTCAATATACCCTAAACGTCGATTTAAATGCGCCTGTGATAAAGGATTTAGTTGAAAAGTATAAGGATATAGAACAATTTAATAGGAGCATAACAGATAAATACGTTGCAATATGTAAACGCTTTTAATATTTGAATTTAGCCGTTTATGTAGAATGAAGGTGTGCAAACAAACAGACCCTGAAAAGGGTCTCACCCCCGTTAACCGCAATGTCAAAGACTTGCGGATGGCCAGATGACTCCTATACATCCGACCCCAACGGGGTCGAACCATATAATCTGTAGAAAGGTTCGACCTCCGTTGGGTCGTGGATTGGGAAGGCACTTCGACCCGCACATTGTATCATGTGCGGTTACTTGAAGTTCGACTCCCGTTGGGTCGATGGCTCGTCGTTATTCTGAATCTTAGCAAATCCTCTCTTTTTTAATGAACTGTGTGCTTGATCACTGAAAATAATCCTTATTTTTGCCACGAGAGTTTTACGAAAGATAAATAGATAAAGTATTGGAAAAGAAACATAACTGTCAGCAGTGCCCACTGAGGCGGCGATACGACCGTTCACCCAAGTCATTGTTGGGTCGTTTTTGGCGATGGCACATCAATTTCTGTCCGGGATGGAAAGCCTATTTCCTGTCGCTGAGCGAAGAGGAACGGCATGTATTGAGAAAGCAATACGCTTTTCATAAGCCTCAAATCCGCAACTAAGTCCTTCATCGTCCTATTTACGTGTACACGTTCTCTCATTACTGAATTATTAGATAAATTGAGGCTGAAATACCCACTTCTGCCTACAATACCCCCTTACCCCACAATGCGACTTGAGACAATACGCAGTATCATACCCATAAGTTGTAGTCGTCATCCAAAATCAGTCTGGAATACATCTGCGTAAGCATTATTACAGGTATAGATATTCAGCACATACCACCTTGATGTTCTGATCCATTTGGCTGGTACAGAGACAAATCTGAAGACAAACGCTTTTATGCGACTTGTTTTATTGGGTCCGAACCTCTTTACGTCAAGTCTTTGGATAATGACCTTGTAGAAGTTACGGATAAGTGCTGTAAGAAGAAGGAACACTGTGTTCTCTGCCATGAAGGATTTGGGCAATCTGGACCATCCGAAACCATTGTTCATGTCATCGAAGATGCGCTCCTTTCCTCCGCGGAGGTTATAGAACTCGACAATCTCTCTTACGGAAGGCTCGTAGTCGTTGGTCAGGATGCAGCGGTATGTGTATTCTCCTTCCCAGAGGTCAAGCTCACCGTCCATCCGTTTCCGCCTTTGAATCACAAGCCGGTATGTCTTGCCTTTCCACTTCTCTACAAGAATGGAATTCAGCTCAAACTCAATGCCGTTGATTTCTCCCCTCTTCCAGCCTCTGAGAGCGAAGAGGTCATTGTAGAGCGAACTACAGCGGTTGGCACGGATATAGAAGGTCTTGCAGTGGGTGGCAACCTCTTCCACGATCTCTTCAGAGCACGAGCCGCAATCAGCTCTGAAACGATTGATAACAAGATTGTTCTGTTCAAACCTTTCGAAGAATCTCTTCAGCGTGTCCTTCTGATGGAAACGGACGTTTGTGTTGCCGTCGCTGTTCTCAATGCCGACAATCAAATCTCCAATAACCGCCACACCTGGTCGATAACCAAGGAACTTCTTGTATGTATGCTTTGCATCATATTTCTCTGTTTCTATGACTGGTGGTCGAAATCAACATCATACATCTCACCCTCTTTCAGCTGACCAGCTGCACACATACAATTGAGCAGTAAGGTATTGAGGGTGTCAGCCGTATTGAAATCGTAGTTCTTACCCGTATCTGACGTGTATGAAATGTTCTCCTGCGTCAGTTCCTTTATCGCTCTGAGGATAGTGTCAGAGCTGCAGGTACGAAGTGTCGGATGAAGCGAGAGATGGGGCATCAAATGAGTTGTGACATCCTCAATACATGAGCCGCCACAGAAGTAGATGCTCATGAGAGAACGGATGATTTCGCTGTATTGATAACCATACAGCCTGCATCTTAGACCGAGGGTTGTGTCAATTACATATGACAATGTGGAGTCAAATTGCTCCATCATTGCAAATATTCCTCCAAAAGGAGTGAGTTTCTCAGATTTTATTGCTTTCTTTGCCATGTCTGTCGGGTTTGATACATATTTTGATTTGCAACACTAAGATAGGTGAAAAATCTGACATGACAAAATCCTGAGCAACTTTTTGTTGCTCAGGTACTTAAAAAGTTATATTTATAATAGTGTTGCGGAATTAAGGTATATAAAAGATGTGTTGGGACTTGCTGACAAAATCAAGAACTTGTCGAAGATATACACCTATGCCCGCAACTTCCTTTATCTCGGTCGTGGGTACAACTACCCCACCGCCCTTGAAGGTGCGTTGAAGCTGAAAGAAATATCCTATATCCATGCGGAGGGTTATCCTGCTGCGGAAATGAAGCATGGACCGATTGCACTTGTAGATAGCGAGATGCCACGGTGGTCATTGCTCCAACGGACTCGCTGTATGACAAGATAATCAGTAATGTAAGGCAGGTGAAGGCGCGTGGCGGTACGGTTGTCGCCATCATTACCAAGGGCAATGACGCAATGAAGGACATCGCCGACCATTGCCTTGAAGTGCCCGACGTACCCGAATGCCTTACACCTCTCGTTGTTTCCGTCCCATTGCAGTTGCTGGCCTATTACATCGCCATCAACAAGGATAGGAATGTTGACCAGCCAAGAAACCTTGCTAAATCAGTTACCGTAGAATGAATAGAATATTATCACTTATTGTTACCATCCTCTTTGCGTTGTGCATTGAGGCTGGCATCTTTATGCTTATTGCCCACTGGTGGGGCATGACTGCGGCCATTACCGTGATAGCCATTGAATGTGTGTTAGCCTTATGGACAGTTTACGAAATGAGACATGCGAGTGATGAACCAGTTGATGAATAACATTGCAGGCTGTGGTTAGAACGAAAAGGCTAAAAACAAAAGGACGGTCGATGATTCGTCCTATTTTTGTGTCTTTTTGGTGGCGAAATGTAGCGATTTAGCAAAATAAACATAAATTCCAGTGATATTCAGCATGAAAATTCGCCCATTTAAGTGAAAATGTGTAATTTTGCAACGCAAAATTGTGCCTAAGCATTTGCATCAAAACAACAATAGTTCAATCGAGGCTGATATGAAAGTAGAGATTAACAAGAAACGTTTAGAATACCTGCTGGCATTATACAAGATGTCGGTGGATGACTTGTTGTCTCTTCTGAACAAAGGCAGGAAACGGATAACAGGAGCCGCAGACATCAGTGGAGATTCTATTGATTTGGGGGTGTTGAAGCGTATAGGTGAGATATTCGACAAAGAAGTCAGTTTCTTTCAAGACTATTCTAAGTTGTCAACCAATGCAAGCAGCAGTATCTTCTTCCGCAAGACCTCATTCGGAACAGAGCTGAACTTGGAGTCGATCCGTACTGTAAACCGATTCGAGAGTCTGAAAAACGCTTTGGATGCATACAACAAACTGTCGCAACTGGATGTGAAGTTTGACATAGAACACTACACCCTACAAGATGACCCTAAGACAGTAGCCGTACGTGCAAGAGATTTTTTTTATCCCGGGGAAACTGTCAATCATAGGCAGTTTCTTGTGAAGATGATAGAAAAAATCGCCGATCATGGCATTTTTGTCTTTGAATACATAGAGACATGGAACAAGAAAGAGAAAACCAACATTGACGGTTTTTACCTTAAGCCCAATGTGATAGTGCTTAAGCATCATAAGCATTACAAGCGAGAAATATTCACTCTGGCGCATGAATTGGGGCATTGTCTATTGGGGATTGAAGAAGTGGAGTCGGTGGACATGATGGACATCTCGGCACAGACTTCATACAGTGATGTCGAAAGATGGTGCAATGATTTTGCATATCAGTTCATTATGGGACAAGAAGCAGAAACACTTGCTAACATAGCATGTGTAGATTCCCGTAACGACTACTGCATTGACCTCTTCAAGGCTATCAGTGCACGGACGCACATTAGCCGTCTTGCCTTATATACAAGGATGTATATCGACAGGAAAATCAGCTATTCGAGCTACAGCAATGTCAAGAGTGAATTGGCAGAGGAATACAGAAGAAGAGAGGAACAGGAAAAGTTGAAAAACTCTGAGAAGAGAGGCGGGCGAACACCAAAGCCATCATTTCTCCGCTATTCTTGAAAACCATGCAATATGCCTATTTCAATGGAGTGGTCAACGAGACCACTTTCTGTTCGAGACTCAATGTCAAACCAGCAAATTTTGAGAGGGAGTTATGGCGATAGTTGTTGATACATGCTCATTGGTGATGATTGCCAAGAATTATCTTCCCTTGGATAAGGACGGACAGTTGTACTCATTCCTGGAAGAGGCGTTCTCCCGCAAGGATTTGATGCTACTTGATGTGATTCTGGATGAATCAAACGCACCTCCAAAGGAATTGCAGTTGAAAAGATGCCTTTCCTCAAAGACAAGAAATTGGTCATTCCGACAAAGGATCTATTTCCATGTGCCCCAGAGAGATTCAGCAACATGATAGACAACAATTTCTGTGTAAGACTGAAGAAGCAGGAACTGACTGAAGAAGAATACATAGAGCAAAAGGAAGAATACCTTAAAACAGGTGATGCTAAGATTATCATTTATGCACTGAATGTACGACACTCGGACGCTATCCATCTGGAAGAGATGCAAGTAATGACGGAGGAAACAAGGCAGCAGAATGACGGTAAGTTGTTCAAGAAACTTCCTTTGTTGTGTGAGCAGATAGGGATTGGAACACTAACCGTTTCAGAATATCTGCATAGAAACGGGTTCTTTATTGACAAATAGCATAGATATTAGTATCATCTTATGACATCTTTCACGAAATCATATTATATTCGTGAATAAAACACTTGTTTTTCAAGAATAGAAATTGTTGAGGATTAGATATTTAAGACATTATTGCAATGCGGAAGGGGTGATGTGAACGACAAAAGACAAGGCGTTCTATTAGAGTGGATGCTTGATAAGATTGAGAAGAATGGACGGGTCGATGGCTCGTCCTTTTTTTGTGTCTTTGAGTGTGAGGTGCAGGTGGGGACCAGTACTGCGACCACTGTTGCCTGTCAGCGCGATGATGATGCCGGGACGGACGTGGGTGCCTTTGGTGACGAGAGTTTGGGAGAGGTGGCAATAGCTGACGGTGAAGTCGCCGTGACGGAGGGTGACATAGAGGCCTGAACGTTTGTCCTTGCCTACCTTGATGACCTCGCCGTGCATCATGGCGTATGTGGGTTCGTAATTTGCCTTCAAATCAAGCCCGTTGTGTAGGGCTTTTCTTTTTGTAAATGGGTCTCTGCGGTAGCCGAAAGGGCTGGTGACAGAGATATGACGGAGTGGACTGACAAGTGCCGTGTGGCGGTCGGTCTGCTCCGTTTGGGTTTGTAATGGGGCAAAGGCAAGAGAGTCTCGCCGCTGATGCGGCGAGCACGGAGGCAGTTGTTCGGATGTTGCGACTGCGTCGTTTTTGGCACAGCCTTGCGGTGTACCTTAGTCTGTGTGACGGTATTGAACTGAGCGCATACTGTTGCTGATGAACAGAATATTGCTGCTATTGTGATGAGTAGAAATCGTTTCATGGTGCAAAAGTAACAAGCAATTCTTTGACTGGCATAAAGAACAAAGGGAAGACAAGAAGATTGTAACATAATATAGCAATCGAGTTTGATTTTTGAGCAGAAATCAAACTCAAATAATAATAATCGTCAAAAATAACACGCATTATCTTATGCAATTCTGCTTGTCTCTGAATAGGTATATAACTTTGCATGAGTTTAATTTCAAATTCAAAGTTAAAGTATGAAGCAAGTACGATTTGAAGAGAGCGAGGTGCCTTATCAGACACTGGCTCGTTTTGGTCTCACACAAGAGAAGATTGAAGACCTGCCCATGTGGGCGTTGGAAGATATTGGTCAGGGACGACGTTCACCGTTGCTGCCCATTCAGGTGAATAATGATGAGGGCGAGACATTGAAGAGCCGCACCCGATTTGCGTTGGTCCGTATGGAGGACGGCAAGGTGGATGTGGTCTTCTATCCGCAGTTGGAGAAATCACCATTGGAGGCTTTTACTCAGGAACAGCAGGAGGACTTGCTGGCTGGAAAGGCTATCCTTGCCGATGTTAAGGATGCTGATGGCAGGAGCAGCAAGGCTTTCGTGCAGATTGACACGGAGACCAATCAGGTGATGTCGGTACCTACGCCTGTCATCGGGCGCAACTTGGAGGTGCTGAAGGATGAACTGAAACTGAGTTCGGCAGAACTGACCGTGATGCAGAAGGGTGAGCCGCTCACGCTCATCATGGAGGACGAACAGGTGACGGTGGGTATTGACCTGAACGATAAGACCGGCATAAGGATTAATCAAGGCGACAGTCAGAAGTGGAAGGAGAACACCAAGCGAGAGTGGGACAAATACACCTTCGGGTGCTATGGCTGTTGGGTAATGGGCGATGACGGTAATCTTGACTATGTGCCTGAAGAGGAATACACGGAAGAACTTTGGAATGAGCAGAAGAAGAATGGAGAGCGCAACCGCGCCTCTTTTTCCATGCACAAATAATCTACACATAATATAATAAGTATATGGCATCAAATAAATATTATCCAGAGGATGTGCTCGTCGAGAAGATACAGAGCGGCGAGTACGGTTGGTTGGAGTATGTCAACCATCATTCTGCTGAATGGCAGGAAGAATATGAGAGCTATTGTCTGAACAACGGACTCTGCATTTGTGAAGAGAGTGCGGAGCAGTTTGTCCATCACAAAGATGAGGAACTGGAGAAGGCAATAGAGAACGGTGAAGCATGATAAATGAAGAGTGAAGAATGAAGAGTGAAGAATAAGTATGGCGATAAGAAAGAATACGAATCCCCAACAGATGGACCTGCAACCAGAGATGCGTGACTTGCTCATGCGCAATGGTATGCAGGCTCATGTGGTGAGTAATGGCAGCGGCTATCAGCTTGTGGTGCAAGGGCATGACAGTCCGCTGCTTACCTATAACATCACCGAGAAGCAGATGTTGGCTCTGACCGACTGGGGTACGAATCATGCCAACAAGTTAGCCTACAATACCTTTACGGGCATTGTGGGCAACGACTTCTATATGCCCAAGAACTTCGTTCATGCACGCAATGCCAACGGTCGTGTAGCTATGGGGCTGCACGGCTATCGTGTTGGTATCGGCGAGTATGGACGGATGGGGCGCATCGATATGCCACCACCCTTTTTAGGTTGGACACCACGCAGTCAGGAGGGATTCCATCTTCGCAGAGTTGGAGGACGATTGTTCTTCCCCGAAGCCCCGATTGTGCCTGAACGTTGGGACGGCAGAATGAAGCCTGGCGAATTGCAGAGCGGCGGTTATGGGTTCTATTATAAGGACAGCAACAGAGTTATAGCCCTCAGCAACAGGATGTGCTGAAAGATTTGGAGGGAATCATAATGCCTTCCATCAGCCGCACGAGAAGCACGGAGCCAGCCAAGCCTTATAAGGAACTGATTACCTCGCCTGTCTATTTCACCAATGAGAAGTGGCAGGAGTGTCTGGCATCGCATGGCATCATCATTGATGAGAATGCGAAGACGCTGACCATTCAGTCGAACAGCGTCAATGCCGACATGGTGTATGACCTGACAGATGAGGAACTGAAGAAACTCACCTCCAACTCCATCAAGGAAGTGCCCGTCGTTCAACGCTTGGAACTGCTGAATGGCATCATCAAGGACGACTTTGCTGACAAAATCCTGATGGACACACTGAATAGCAAGGAGCGCATCGACCTGCATCTGCATCCCGAACTTGAACAGGAGTTGCAGCAGCGTCAGCAACAAGACGAGGAACGGTTGCTTCCGTTGGAAGAGGACGAGACTGTCAGACGTGACGTGTTGCAAGGCGATGCCATGGTGAGAGGTGAAGACCTTGCCTTGATTAATGAGAACAAGGGTTGGTATCGTGAGGGAGCGCATGGGCGTGAAGTGAAAGTCGGTGACATCATGGTGGAGAAAGTGCCTCCGATGGAGGGAGATAAGAAAGGCGAAGATAAGTATCGCATGACCGCCATTATCAATGGAGAAGCCATCACGCACGAAATCAAGCAGAAGGACTACGACAAGTTCTTGGCGGTGGATGACTACCATCGCATGAAACTCTTCTCCAAGGTTTTCAGTGAAGTGGATATGAAGACACGCCCCGAAACCAACGCCGGACTGGGCACGAAGATATTGGCGGCTCTGACGGCAGGAGCAGTCGTTACAGCAGAGGTGGCGCATGACATAAGCCACCATCATCACCATCCAGCCCCGGAGTTCTATGCAGAGCATCATGCGGTCCACGTCCTTACTTCAAACCGGGAGTGGATTCGCCACAGGAGATTGCGGCAAGGTACTTTGAGGCAGAAGCAAATCATGTTGCCACGGAGATAAGGAGAGGATATTAACAATGTATAATTTACAATTTATAATTTATAATGAGTAGTGAACTGACATACGATGACTTTCTGGACAGGTTGAGCATACAGGAAGTACTGGTGGACGCAGGGTATCATCTGAACAAGAGAGATGGCTTGCGTTATCCGTCGTATGTGCGTACTGACAGTGAGGGCAGACGGGTGCGTGGTGATAAGTTCATTGTCACGCAGAATGGGAAATGTTGCTTCCAACCACCGCAGCAGAAGGTGTATAATGTCATTTCGTTCATCAAGGAGCATCCAGAAATGTTTTCAGAGAACAAGGTGGGAATGTCTCCTGACCGACTCGTCAACCTCGTCTGCAACCGACTGCTCAACCAACCCATAGAGGACAGACCATCGAAGATTACAGAACCAAGAAAGGACGGAAAGCCATTCAACCTGAATGACTACGACATCCACAAGTTCAATCCGCAGGACAGGGAAACGCAGAAAAGGTTTTATCCCTATTTTAAGTTCCGAGGCATCGACCTCTATACGCAGTATGCTTTTCATCGGCATTTCTGTCTGGCTACTAAGCATCGGACGGATGGACTTACCTTTGCCAACCTTGCCTTTCCGCTTGTACTGCCCAAGACACCCGACAAGACTGTGGGCTTTGAGGAACGAGGACGACCGAAGATGGACGGTAGCGGCGGTTACAAGGGCAAGGCAGAAGGAAGCAACAGCAGTGAAGGACTGTGGATTGCCAACCTCACGGGCGAGCCGTTGGATAAAGCAAGCGAAATTGTATGGTTTGAGAGTGCCTACGATGCCATGGCAGAGTATCAGATAAATCCTGTAAAGATGGTGTATGTATCTACGGGCGGCACACCCACCGAGGGACAGATGCGAGGACTTCTGTCCGTTACTCCCAACGCACGGCACTATTTGGGTTTTGACAAGGACGATGCAGGGCGGCAGTTTGTTGCAAACTTCAGGAAGGTGGCAGCAGAGATGGGCTTCCGTCACGAGCATGTGCAAGCCTATCATCCATTGGGTTGCTACAAGGACTGGAACGATGCGCTGCTCAACAAGAAATCAGCAGAACTGATTGCCAAGGGCGAACCAGATACCTTCGACTATGCCGAGTTTATCGCAGCCGGCAAGGCAGAGAAACAAAGGGAAAAAGAAGAAAAGAACACATATCATAGAAGCGTATGAGACAAGAAGATAATAGCATCATCACCTTGTGCCCCAGCATCGGACAGTTTTTCATCAACGAACTGCCTCTGTTGCTGTTGTGCGTGGCAATGCTCCTAATCGGAGGATTGCCCGGTTGTGCATATAGTACCCTGTTGCTTGTCTTCAGCCTCCTGTTCTCCCTCTGTTTACTCTACCGATTCATCTATCTGAGGAGTATCCGCTACCATATCGGGAGCGAGCAACTCATCTGTGAGCACGGAGTGTTTCAGCGGAGCGTGAACTACATGGAGTTGTACCGAGTGGTGGACTTTGCCGAGCATCAGACATTGATACAACAGTTATGCGGACTGAAAAGCGTGACCGTGTTGTCGATGGATAGAACGACACCGAAACTGGAAATGACCGGCATCAGCAACAGCTATGACGTGGTGAGTGTGATACGAACAAGAGTAGAAACGAACAAACGAAGAAAGGGCGTATATGAGATTACGAATAGATAAGATTTGGTTCATTGTCGTGGCATTGGTACTGAGCGTGCCGTCAGCCCATGCACAGATTGTGACTGCCAACCCTTTGGAATGGATGGCATTAGCAGAGGGCAACGAAGCCATCAACGGTGAGATAGAGAAGGAAATCAAAGGTCAGACCAAGACTGCCCTGTTGCAGAATACCATCGCCGCAGAGTTCACCAAGATACACGAATGGGAGAAGAAGTACAACAGTTATCTGAAAACCGCCAGTGGTTATGCCTCTTCCCTCAAAGCCTGTACCTATCTGTACGACGATGGAGTGAAGATATTCATCACCTTGTGTAAGATGCGCAAGGCCATCAACAATAATCCGCAAGGCATCGTTGCCACCCTCTCGATGAACAACCTGTATATGGAGACCGCCACGGAATTGGTGTCCGTCTTCACACTGCTGAAAGATGCAGTCGCCAAAGGAGGCAAAGAGAACATGCTGACTGGTGCGGAAAGGAGCAAGACGCTGTGGGCACTGAACGACAAGCTGAGTGCCTTCAGCAAGAAGCTGCATCGTCTTTATCTGTCTATACGATATTACACCATGACCGATGTGTGGAACGGCGTGACGGCAGGATGATAGACCGAAGCAATGGAGAGATAGCCACCCAAGCCCTTAGCAGATGGCGCAGAGCAGGACGTATGACCATCAGTGATTAACGATAAAGGAATCAGTCATGAAGTATTTCATATCAATTGCCATTTTTATGTTTATATCATCTTTTGCAGGAGTGCGGGCGCAGAACGACCCGACTCTTGCGGGGATGATTCTGATGTACACCAACAAGGCGGAGAAAGAACTGAAGAATCAGGAGAAAGTGATGCTGCTACAATCCACCGGCCATATCTGGACCAAGGAGGAAGTGGAAGCCACTACCGACCTGCAGCGGGAGTTCAACAACTATCTGGACTCCTTCCGTTCCATCGTCAGCTATGCCGCACAGATATATGGTTTCTATCACGAGATAGGTCAGTTGGTGGACAATATGGGTGGATTGGTGGCGCAGTTGGATGCCCATCCTGCCAACGGACTTGCCGTAGCCCTGTCAGCCAAGCGCAACAAGATATACCGCGAGCTGATTATGAACAGCATCGAGATAGTTAATGACATACGCACGGTATGCCTGTCGGGCAACAAGATGACCGAGAAGGAGCGTGTGGAGATAGTCTTCGGCATCCGACCCAAACTGAAGAAGATGAACAAGCAGTTGAAGCGACTGACGAGGGCGGTGAAATACACCACCATGGGCGATGTTTGGATGGAGATAGACGAAGGGGCAAGACCCACCAAAGCGAACAAAGCCGAGATAGCAGCGGCTGCCAAGAGGCGGTGGAAGCAGGTGGGCAAGAACGTAAACTGATGGAGCAGCGAGAGCAGAGCCGAACTTGTTCGAGCTATGCCGAGTCGTGACAGAAGAAGACGAAGTCAAACCGTGATTAAAAAACGATAAGATATGGGATTTTGGAGTTCATTATTGAAATATGGTGGCAAGGCGGCACGAGGTACTGGCCATGTCATCGGAGTAACTGGAAAGACCTTAGGCAGTGCGGCACTCCACCCGCAACGCACCCTTATGGGAGCCGGCAAGGCTATGCAGACGGCCGCAGTGGGTAGTGCCGCAGGCTATGTGACATGGGAGAAGCTGACCACAGACAAGAGCGTGGCACGCATCGTAGGTGATGCTGTCATCGGCGAGAATGCCACGGAAGCGGTGCACAAACCGCCAACGATGTGCAACGTCTGACGGGCAAGGCTGGTGAAGCCGTTGATGCGGTGAACACTGTAGCCGGAAAGATGGACACCCAGTTCAGCGGCATCAGTGATTTCTTTAGGAATATGTTCGGAGGCGTAGGATGCGACATGATAGGCAATCTCTTTGGCAATATCGGCAAGGGCAACGTGTCGGGTATGAGCATCGTCGGACTGGTGGCTGCCGCCTTCATGGTATTCGGACGCTTTGGTTGGATGAGCAAGATTGCGGGTGCCTGCTTGGAGCGATGATCATCGGGAACAATTCTAAGGTGGCGCAAACTCTGCCTAACAGAGGCGGTACGTCTTCACATGGGCAGAACATGAAAGAAGCAGAGACCCAAAGCAGAGGGATGAAACGATAACCAATATACAGTGATATGAGATATACAGAAGAAATGATACTGCGCTCATCGAGCGGCTACTGTATGCCGTTTGAGGAGCCTATAAAGCAGGACGTGCAGATGTCCTTGGGTTACGGAGAGCAGAAAAATCCCGTGACGGGAGAAACATTCTTCCATCACGCATAGACTTCTCAGTGAACCATTACCTGCTGTCGGCGGTGGCAACGGGAACCGTCTCTGCCATTGGGTCGGACGCGGAGCATGGCATCTACCAGACCATCCGCTACGGCAAATACGAAGTGACTTACAGGCATCTCTCCAATGTCTTCGCCAACTTCTCCCAAAGCGTCAAGGCCGGTCAGACCATCGCCATCAGTGGCGACCTGCTGCACATGGAGGTGAGGTTTGACGGAGAGGAAATCAATCCGTTGGAGTTCCTCACCATGCTCTACGGCAATATCAAGGCATTGGAGCACAATTCCCAAATGGGCATCAATGAACTGGACATGAACATCCCTTCACCCTACGACACCGACCGTCAGGAGATAGAGGCATTGATGCTCCGCTTCCTTCCCTCCTACTTCGAGGACCTTCAACAAGGAGCATACTCTCTGCCCGAACATACGGAGCAGTCGTTGAGAAACATCTTCTCGTTGGGAGCGAGCAAGCATTATTTCTACGAGACCATGCCGAGCATGGCTAATCCCTTGGGCATCGGCAACCGCTGTATGCCTTTGGCGACTAAGGTGCAGAACCTGCTCATTGCCGACTTTCTCAACTATCTTGCCATGCGACATCAGGTATATCTCTCCACGATGGACGAGGTGTTAAAAAAAACTCCAAGAGCAAGCCCTGACGCATGACGGCATCATCGACCTCTTGCCGACTTGGACGTGGATATCCAGAGCTTCGACATTCCGAGGATAGTGAGCGTCTATCCCGACCGGGCTGGCGTGAGATGGTGGACAAAGGCATGGTTCAATGGTAAGGAAGAGGGGGAACCCTCCGTGGAGATTGAGGAACGTATGGCCGTGCAGTTCATCCACTGCCAAGTGGACAAGGACGCATGGTTGGAGGAACACTATCCTAAGCAGATGGAGATATATCACAATGCCATCGAGCAGACAAAGGAACAGATATTACAGCAGTATAATATATAAACAAGGTATATGGCAGTTAAGAACAGTCAGCGATTCGCAGAGATAGAGCGTCTGATGGGCGACTACTTCGGGTGTCACCTTGCCCCCGTGATGGGCAGGGTGCAACGGGACTTGTCCAACAGACAGGCAGACGAGATGCGAGCCTACTCCAACAGTACGGCTGGCATCCTACGCTCATTGGCCACTGCCAATATGCCTGGTGATGACCCATACGCCACGCTGAAGATTACAGGCAAGTGGAACAGCAAGACCACCGAAGACTATCTGGCGATGTGCAAGGAGGCTATTGTCGGCAACAAGGATATGCAGCGTGACCTTGCCGTGATGGCTGAGGAATGGCGCAAGGCGGTGGTGACGGAGATAGGACGAGAGCGGTACGATGCACTCTCTAAACAACTCGGTTGTGATTTGGCATACGCTATATCGATCACCGCATGGAGCAGCTGATGATAGAAAAAATGGTGAAAGACCGTATGCCAACATCTTCTGCCGACTATATCATCCGCAAGGCGGCACAAAGCAGTCTGTTCGGTCTGCCCTACGAACTGAACAAGTCACCCCTTGCCGCAGAGATAGAAGCCAAAGGAGAGGCAGCCTATAAGCCCTCTCGAACAGAGAAGGCAGCGGGATGGCAGCCGGAGCGGGTGCCGATGTCGTGGCCATGGGAGGGATTGGCTCATGGGCAACCTTCGCCAAGTTTGTCGGTATCGATATGGTGATGAATGTCGGCATGGAGCACCTAAGCAAGAAAGGTAGCAGCCAAGAGGTCTGTGTCGAGGAGTGTATCAGCAAGGGAGTTTTCGGTACGGGCACCAACGTCTTCGCCTCATTCCGCAAACAGGCAAAAGTCATCAAGAACCACGAGAACAGCTATATCAAGGCTACCAACAGCCATTTCAAGAACAAGATTCCCACGAGCAATATCACTTTTATGGATTGGACGAAACAAACCGAGCAGACCTCTTTTCCTTGGAACAAAGGTACGTTCCTTGACCCTCAGAGAAACGAAGCAACCAAACGTACAGGCAAGTACAAGGATGTGCTTGATAGTTGCGCCTGGACAGGAAGACGAGTATCTGGAGGTTAAGGCGAGACTGGATGCAGAGGCTGAGAAGGAGAAGAAGGCAGAACCGAAAGAAACTCCTGATTCATCGACTGAAGAGGCAACACCATCTGTAGTCCAGCAGGAGGAAACAGCCTTACAAACAAACGAAAATGGATGGGACGGGCTGTTGCAGAGTTTTGGACTGAACGGCTTTTCAGACATCGGCAAGAACCTTGGTTATGTGTTGGCGATGCTGCCCGATGTACTGGTGGGACTGTTCACTGGCAAGACAAAATCGCTGAATATGGACAATAGCCTCCTTCCTTTGGCCTCTATCGTGGCTGGAATGTTCGTGAAGAATCCTATACTGAAGATGCTGTTGATGGGTATGGGAGGTGCCAATCTGCTCAACAAAGCGGGACATGAGGTGCTGGGCAGGAAACAGCAGGAAGGCATTGCACCTACAGTTAGTCCTGCTGCATCTCGCATTCAGTACCGCCAATATCCTGATGAACCACTCAATCCTCGTATCAGCAACCCGATGCTGCAAGGGCGGTGTCTCGTTGCCAACATTGACCATGTGCCTTGTACCATTCAACTGCCTGACAGTGTGATTGGGGCGCATCAGTCGGGGGCATTGCCGCTGAATACATTGGCTAACGCCATACTTGCCAAGAACGACCAGATGCGACAGATGGCAGCAATGCAGTACGAAGAGCAGGCACGGGAGAGCGTGGTGCGACCGAGGGGAATACAGTGAAGCCCGACAACAAAATTGTCGGGAACGGTGGCTTGGTAAGCCAATTATAGAATGTGATTGAGATAAACAAAAAGATAAAAGCATGAAAGAGAAATCAGAATTTGAGAAGCGGACGGCGGAGAAGCAGGTGTCGCTGCTCACTGAGGCACTGACGAGTGCGGTGGATGCCAAGGGACATTGGTTGAATGCAAGCGGCAAACTCTATCCGAAGCTCTATCCCAAGGGCTTTTCGGTCAGTCCGTTCAATGCCCTTGTCCTTGCCCTTGACTCCGATGCCAAGGGTTGCAAGAGCAATCTGTTTACGCAGTTCTCCGAAGCGAAGCACGGGGTGAGAGCGTGAGGAGCATGAGAAGGTGTGCCGTTCCTGTATTACAATTGGAATAAGTACGTCAACCGCAACAATCCCGACGATGTCATCACCAAGGAGGCATACGCAGAACTGTCGGAACAGGACAAACAGCAGTACAAGGGAGTGAAAAACCGTGAGATCCGTGTGCTGTTCAATATCGACCAGACGCTACTGCCTATGGCTAACGAAACAGCCTACACTACGGCATTGAAGAAGGATGGCACGGTGGAGGATAGAGGTTATGGCGACAAGGAGGACAAGCAGCTGCATGGGTGCGTCAACGGATTCCTTCAGAAGATGAAGGACAACCTCGTGAATGTACGTCAGGACGGCACGGGTGTGGCGCACTACGACACCGAGAAGGATGTCATCTACCTGCCACGGCAGCGTGACTTCGAGCACTACAATGACTATGTACAGGAGATGATGCGTCAGTTGGTGTCTGCCACCGGTCATCAGCAGCGGTTGGCACGTGAGGGCATGGTCATGAAGAACGGCAAAGCCCCGTCGGAGGATGCCGTGAAGAAGGAACGACTCATCACTGAGATAGCTTCGGGCGTGAAGATGCTCGAACTGGGACTGCCTGCCCGTCTGTCAAAGGACAGCCTTAGCATGGTGGACTATTGGACGAGGGAACTGAAGGAAGACCCTTGTCTGATTGATGCCATCGAGAGTGAGGTGAACGGTGCGCTGAAGGTGTTGAAGAAAGCCGAACTGGGTGAAAAGGTGGAGTATGCCACCGACCAGCATCAGCGAGAGACGGCGCAGATACAGGTGCAGTTG
>ENA-OQIC01000287-OQIC01000287.1-human-gut-metagenome-genome-assembly--contig:-NODE-287-length-22804-cov-2.864885_pt1 | contig 22804 bp, 16 predicted proteins | sample MGYA00242572_ERZ504736 | MGnify/ENA primary metagenome ERZ504736 (study PRJEB26092, sample SAMD00036201) | human gut metagenome | host: Homo sapiens | study: EMG produced TPA metagenomics assembly of...
GCAGATATTCACATTCTCAGTTATTTAAATTCTTCCTTAGCTCAGTCGGTTAGAGCATCTGACTGTTAATCAGAGGGTCCTTGGTTCAAGTCCAAGAGGAAGAGCAAAAAAGGTTCGTCAACAAGACGAACCTTTTTTTTGTTTATACACCCTAGAAAAATAGAGAAAGAGAATGTTGCCTCTGCTGCACAACACTCTCTTTCCTGCTGATAAAAAAGAACCTACTCAAACCTTATCTCTGAAACACCTATTGATTTTCCTTTCTGAGGTTCTATAAGAATACGAACGGATTCCACTTCAAGACTACCGGATGGATGTACTACGTTGAACCGATCGGTACCCATCTGATAAGAGTCCGTCACATAGAGTTCAAGGGGAGTCCAACCGGCATCCGACTTATATTCCACCGACCAACCGGACGGAACAGTTATTTTGTCTTGATCATCCAGCCAATACACGGAAAGTGAATTTAGTAGGAATGGCTCTCTAAAGTCTACCTGCACCCATTGTTTACCCGATCCCTCAGACACCCACTGTTCTGTAAGCTTGTCTGCAGAAGATTCAGACACTTTTCCATCACAAAGTGCACGCACGGAGATATTCTTCCCTCCGGCAACAGATGAAGCATTCACTCCCTTTACATTACGCAGATAAGCCATGGTCTGCTGACCGATACTGGCTGTAGAAGCCTCTTCGTTTAGCCAAACCAGCATTGTACGGTTATCTCCCCGATTACACCAAGCATAATAAGGAATCATCGTAATCTCTCGTGAAGTGATTCCTCCGACCTTCTTTTCCATTCCGGGCAAAGTGATCCTCTCCAATCCTTGCAGCACGCCGGAAGAGATGTTTGCTACCTTAGCCTGTGCTTCGTTCGTATCCCCCAGATAGAGCCGCTGAACAGGTCCCGCATTATCTACCTCTTCCGCACAATAGACCAGTGGTCCGCGAGTTACAGCAGTTTTACCTATATTTTCACTGACTTCGGGAATACAATCAACAAAACGTACGGGCATCGGTATGTTAAGTCAACTACGTCACCGGGCTTCCAGTCACGTTTGATAACGGCAAATCCTTTCTCCATCTTGAAGTCGGTTTTCTGCCCGTTGACACTCAATTCTACTTCCGCCTGCTTGGGCTGCTTGTAGGGATAAAGTCCTCCCGGCACAAATTCGTCGGATCGTGCCACGTAGGAATACGCATACAAACCGAGAATTTGCTTCCCTTTTCAGGTTGTACCGTCAAGCGTACTTTCCCATCAAACGGATAAGCAGAAGTTTGCTCCAGTTTCACACGGGTTCCTTCCAGAGGAATAGTTGTCTGACTGCCACCATAAAGGGTCAGGTAAACTCTGTCTTTACTGTAAGCATACATATAACCCGGCACTTGCAGAATCAAACGAGAAATATTAGGAGGACAGCAGGCACACCCGAACCATTTGGCACGTCCGCCATTCCCATGATTAAAACGTCTCACTCCATCTGCTTCAAGAGGATTGACATAGAAGAAACGATCACCATGCAGATTGATCCCTGCCAACGAATTGTTGAAAAGTGAAAGTTCCGCTATATCGAGAAACTTAGCATCGCCACTATCCAGATACATGCCATAATTAAAGAAGACATTTGCTACTGCCGCACAAGTTTCATTATAGGCTGTTAAGTTAGGAAGTTCGTAGGGAGCTCCAAAACCTTCCATTCCTTCTACAGCCCCGAGTCCACCTGTAATATGCATGCGGGTCGTCACCAGATTTGTCCAAATGGAATTGAGAGCCTTGGTATAATCGTTCAATCCGGTCAAGGCATCCACCTGCGCCATAGCCGTGTACAAATAAGCCGCACGGACCGCATGTCCCACAGCTTCCGTCTGCTCCTTCACCGGTGCGTGTTGCTGTGCATAAGTGGGTGCCATCACTCCTTCACCCTCAGGACGATAGGTCACTCCCCTGATCTCCAGAAACTTCTTCGCCATATCGAGGTATAGCGGATCATTAGTCACCCGGTATAGTTTACAAAGTGCCAGTTCAATCTCTTCATGTCCCGGAGCCTGGTTAATAGGTTTACCCCCATTATAATTCGGATCACCTCCTTCAAAGAACACTTTATTCACATGCTTGGCACTTTTGATAGCAACGTTCAGTAGTTTATCTTTACCTGTAGCTTGATAGTAAGCTACTGCGGCTTCGTACAGATGCCCCACATTATAAAGCTCGTGACTATGAACCACCCATGAGTAAGGCTTCTCACCCATCTCACGAGGATCGGGATTACCACAAATATGTGAAATATATAAATATCCGTCGTCTTTCTGCGAAGCAGCGATCAGGTCTGCCACTCGATCCATAAACTCTTCCAACTCCTTATTTGGTTGAATCATCAATGAATAAGACACCCCTTCCATCACCTTATAAAGATCAGAGCTTATAAAACGATGAGTTTCAGGAAGAGCGGTAGAGTCTCCTGCCAAGAAAGCGGCACAACGCCGGAAACGCTCTACTGCCGGGGCACTTTGTTCGACAGAGAACGGTACTGTTACATTGATTTCCGTCTGCATCCTATTCTTCCAAAACCCATCGGTCAAAGTTACCTGATTAAAAGGAACGGGTGTTATTGTCTGCGGCTCCTCCTCCGAGCAAGCTGTCGCAAGGATAAGCAGAAATAGCCCTGTTAGTACATTTTCATTCTAATTTGTTTTTAAAAGTTTCACTTGGGTATGTTTGTCCGTAACGGGTACCTCTATATAATAAGGATGATGTGCATTACCCGCCTCAATATTGAATGTCGTTATCATTTTGTGATCGGTCATGACAGTATATTTACCTTCAGGCATTCCCTCAGCCGGATAGTTGTGTTATGAGGTTTATCAGAACGGTTTTCTATGCAGAAACTCAGTTCTTCCGTCCCTCTCAGAGTGATCGGGTAATCTTTCCGGAATCCGTCTCGCATCAACTCGACCGAAAAACGGACAGGAGTCATGATACGGACCTGACGACGTACTCCGTCAAAAGGATGATACTCACTGTTCCATCTTTATCCATTCGGACATTTCCTCCATAACCGATTAATCCGAAATCAGGATCATCGAGCAGATAAACTCCTGAACCATGAATACCTCCGGTAAGCCCATGGTCTATCTCACCATCAAACCGCCAGGGAGCACGCCCCACTTTGATATAATTCATATAGGTACGTGAGTTCTGATAGGGTGAAAAAGCCCAGCCTACAGCACCGTCATTCTGTTCTCCCCGATACCAATAGCCAAAATCTGTCTTTTTAGTCCCGGTATTCATCAGTGCCCACGAAGCCAACAAAGAATTATATCCATAATTAATATACCTATCCGGCCGGTCCGAAAATCGGTAAGCATAATCGAGTAATGCCACTCCGCCCATTTGAGTCATATAATCCAGATTTACATATTGTCCGCTCCATGCTGTACCCAGATTAGCATAACCTGGTTCAAACAACCCTCTCAACGCCAGGTTTCCATCCAACTGATTCTGCATGAAACGATCAATCATCGAAGTGTCAAACGAAGTATACGAGTACCATTTTTTCCGATTCTTATCATACCAGAATTGTTCTTCGGGTTTAATGGGATTTAGCTTTGCATACTCTGCCACATAATAGGAGGACTCAAAAGCTGTACGGTCAACAAACATCTCGGATCCAAAAGGCCAGGGATCTTCGTAAACCATATAAGTTACCTTTTTCTCCCATTCACGACGCAACTTGGCTGCATCTTTTAATCTACCTTTCTGTTGCAGGGCATTGATAATATCCAGCAGATATCGCTCATGAAAATTACCTTGTTTATAAGCCCAGTCCGTCCAACCATGAAAAGCCCATTGTTTACCCATCAAAATATTATAGGGTACTTCAAAATAAGCCATCGCTGTCCGATAAGCACGTTCCAGATAGCCATCAGCATCCAGATAAAATACCATTTCAGGATTATCCTCTGCTATCCGGTAGAGATTATAATAGATGGCAAAATGAGTGGTATAATCAAAAGTTCGCCACATACGCCCCTTACCGGAACCCCCGTCTTCATATCCGCCATATTTCCCGCTGCGGTTCTGATACCAGTTTTCACTGCCGTAAATACCATATGGATAGGGATATTCCTCATCCGTACGTTGCAGCTTGCCCCACACAAAATTTTCTTCATAATACTCCAAAGAAGCAATTTCTTCTTTATTAGGATAAATGACATTCTTCTCACTCACATAGACTGGTTTACTATTGGACGGATCATCAGATCCGCCTACCATAAACTCCTCCCGCAAATCGCCCAAGTGATCAGGTGAAAGTAACTCGGATTTCTCCATATCCCAAAGACTATAAAGTCCATTATACCATTTGGAGGAATCACGATGTTGTTGTTTGTCCACAATGAAACGCGCCCGTTTTTTTATCAGGGTTTCCAAAGGCTCGGTCACAAAGAAATCGAGAAAGCATATCAAATCATCTCCATAATGAACCGTAATCAGGTTTTCTCCCAAACGGGAGAAACGGAACTTATAGATATATTTATCTCCTTCCTTTTGTCCAAGACTGGTTATCTGTATCTCCTCAGGATATTCTGCCACTAATTCAGCAACAGGCAGTTTCGATTGCAAGGCACAATAGACCTCAAACTCAGGAGTGACTACCATACCGGGAGCAACTTTCACAACCACTCCGTGTTTATCATAAATCTTCGTTTTTACCTCTTCATGATTTCCAGTGAGTGTGAAGTTGAAACCTGTCATGTAATGCTCGTAAGGCTGTACGTTTTTTGAGGTAGACGGTAATCTCCAGCTATCATTGGTACGATCTACAGCATTCATTGAATGCAGATAGTACTTGCCATCTTGTGTAGCATATTCTATCGCAGTTCCCTTATGCATAGTCATCAGCAAAATATCACCTTGCCCTGTCAGCGGAGTCCAATAAAAGAAAGAGGCATTTCCATTCAGAGAGAAATGACGGTTCAGGTTCTGATGTGCCTGAATAGACTCATCCAAAGCGCCCACAGGCAGAGCGAACCACATATCCGTCACCTTCACCGGATGATGACTGCGATTAAAAAATCAATCTCCCAGTCTACTTCTTCTCCTTTAATAGTAAAAGTTTGGTAAAGACGCACATCCGAAGGAAGCTGCCAGAATATCTGTATCTTATCCGGAGTATTCGACAAGACCAGAGGAGTAATATCAGCCAAAGAAACGGCATAACTCTTCCCTCTTACTTCATAAGTCAGACTCAAATCGCCCAGATATTTCCCGTGGTCTACATAATTCCGAACATTGCCCGCACCTTGAAAAACGAGCGAACTCACACCTCTCTCATCCGGACTGACTTCCATCTGTGGTATTACGGCTGGATAGAAGAAATATTCAGATAAAAAAGAGTAGAGATAAAATACAATACTTAAGTTTCATAGGCACTATTCTTTATATTAATAAAGTAATCTACAGTAGTTGAGTATTGCTGCCTTCCACAGGTCCTAAAAGGATTGTGCAAAACCTCTTATTAATGGATACCGCGACCGGGCAGACACTCAACTACTGATTTACATTCTACCGAAGGATACTACGGTTTTACCGAAACCTTCACACTGCTAAGTGCTCTCTTATGACTATAGTCATCCAAAGAATTACTTCTTTCCTCGCTATAATCTATTCCTTTATAATCTTTATCACCTACATTGGTAGCAACAGCAGTAATTGTAAAGTCACCGGCTCCGGTGTAAATATACTTATAAGTTTTCTGAATTCCTCCGGTAGTATATACAGAACCTAATGAAACACCGGTATTCCACGGTTCATATTCATCAGTTCCCATCTCTATAAAAGAGAGATAAACATCTCCCTGAAAACCTTTGTACTTTGTATAGTCGGCTTCATGTACCGGAAGACCGGTAGCAGGATCGAGTTCACATTCATACGATTCCAATACTCCATCTCCGTCCAAATCATATTTATAAGGCGAATCATCAGCTGCCACAAAAGTCGAACGACCATTCACATACATATCCACTTGGCGAAGAATGATTTTTTCTCCATGATCCAAAAAAGGCTGCAAGTAAGTATCTCGGTTGTACATATCACCCAGTTTATAAAATCCTTCCGTAGGACGGCGGGATAATGGATCGTTAGTCTGAAACGCTCCATACGAACGTTCATCTTGGAACGTATAATATTTGTATCCTGCACTATATCCCTGAAAGTCTTCCAACTGTTCGGTATGTAAACCAAAATAAGCAGCTACCCATGCATCATTAGAGTATTTACGTATTGCACGATCAGCATCACACGCTACAAAGCGACTCTCGATAATTGTATTACCCGGTTGATTGGCAAGTCCTCCAAAGATATGAATATTCGGCTTCATCCGGATGCCCGAAGGAATCCGCCGATCTGTCACCGTAAACTTCAATTGATTCGTCCCTATATAGCTCATTTCCATCAGTGCCTCCGGAAAGTCCCCTTTTTTGTAGGGCACTAACTGGATATTATCAATCGCTCCGAAAAACTCAAAATCCTTTTTTACGTCTTCTATACTCTGATAGTCCTTAAAATATTTATAAAACAAGGTCTTCTCCCCATTCTTCGCATAAGAAACCCGATAACATTCTTCATAAAAGCTATCCCAATCATGTTCCATAATAGCTTTAATACGCGAACGCTCAAAGTTTTTTCCTTCATCACCCGTAAAAAGTGTCAGGTACTGAGCATCGGTATTGATCGTTACCGTCACCTCTTCACCGACTTTCGGATTTTCGGGAGACACAGAGATACTGACAGACGGTGTTTCTACATCTGCACCAAATTTCTCACAAGAAACCAGTGAAGTAGCTGCCACAGCAAGCAGCCCTATAATCAGTTTATTTGTTTTCATATCCATTCGTTTTTAACATTAAAAATATCCCGGATTTTGTTTCATTTCTGGAAAGAACGATAACTCGGTAAACGGTATCGGCATCAGCACACGGTACACTTTCTCTTCATTAAAAAGATGCCAAAGGTATTCCCCACGCGCCGGATCACCAAACGGATCAAAGAATTGTAGAGGATCGCGATAACGGCAGATATCAGCCAGGTCAACCATTGAAACATCAGGAAAGCGTGCTACATCGAGCCATCCGCAATCATCCTCGGCTGCCAATTCGCGTAAACGTTCATACATCAACTCTTTCAGTGCATTAGCCGGACTGATATTAGTCGGAATCATCATAACCGAACCCGGTTGATAAGTATAAGGAGCATCTCCCTGAGAAACAAACATATCTTTAATAGATCCTTGATGGCAAGCACGATCACGGATAATATTCATCGTTTTCACTCCTTCCGAAACATGGCCCTGCATGATTTGTGCCTCCGCTTTCAGCAAGTAAATCTCTGCCAAACGTAAAACAGGATAGTCCACTCCACCATAATTAATATCAAAGGTTGAACTCAACTCACTCGGATTCAGGTTACGGAATTTACCTAATTGCCACCAATTACAGTTCCACAAGTTAGGCTTGTTCTGCCCATTCGTTTCATTCTTCCACCACGCCCGTTCATGACTTTCAAGAGCTACATCCATTACTTTGAGCTGTTCTTCGGTGTAATCGTTCACCTTACCCGGCTCAATATAAAACTCGGGGCCTAATTCACGTCCGGCAGGTTCAAACACCCACAACCCGATAGGAGCTCCACCACTGTTAGGACCGGTTACCCAGCCTTTCACCGAACTCCACATACGACGGGTAATATCTCCGGTTATGGTGTACTTTCCGGTACGATCATAGAGATTCTGCAAGTCATAAGGAGTCGTTCCGGGCTTCGGACTTTCGGCATTGAAACGATCTACCTGGCCATAGTCCATACACACGTCCTTGAAACTGTAATTATGTTCCCACATCGGTATATCATACAGCAACGTCAGCCACGAAGTAAGATTTCTTCCACCGGTTGCTCCGTATTTACCTTCACCGGCAAAACCCATAGGTATCTTGTTTCCTGTACCGACTCCTTCTTCTGCCAATACACTGAACATAATCTCGTTATTTCGTTTGGTAAATACAGCAGGGAAATATTCTTCCAACTTATAAGTTCCGTACACGCCGGCAATGATATCGTCACACAACTTCACTGCATCAGCATATAACGTTGTCTTATCTACATCATCAGCTGTTGTTTCATTAATCTTGTTTCCATACATTTCTGCACGGCGGATATAAGAAGCGTGGAATATTTTCATTTTTGCCAACATACCGGCTACGGCACCTTTCGTAACACGACCATAAGCAATGCCCGAACGGTTATCCAAACACTTGTCCAATGCATAGGCCATCTCGTCATAGAGGAACTTGAACATCTCCTGGCGGGTTGCTCGCGGCACATAATCCGGCTTCGGTCCGGTAGCTCTATAATCAGAGGTACACCGCCATAATAACGATACAATGTAAAGTAAGCATAAGCCCGGAGGAAACGAACTTCTCCCATCAGCATTTCAGTAGCTGATCCGGTGATCGTAGCTTTATCCAATGCAGAATGTCCTGCATTCTCATCAATCACCTCTTTATTGGTTTCCAGCCTCTCAAGTATCAGATTTGCCTGTGCAATATACGCATAATGCTTTGACCACAAATTCAGTACGCTACCCGATGTCGAAGTCAGGTCGAACGGACCTTCATTCATCAATGAAGGCATCATAAACCGGTCACTGGTCATAATTCCATCATTGACATGCCCTGCATTAGCATACAATATAGCTACATTACGTAAAGCAGCATCATAGGAAGTATAGAAAGTTTCAGACGGAAGTTCTGTTTTCGGTAACTGGTCGAAATACCCCTCACACGACACTAAGGCGCAAGAGGTTAAAAGGGCTAATAATATTTTTTTCATGGCAGTACCTTATTAGTATTTAAAATTAAGTGAGAATATATGAGACCGGGCATACGGATAAGCCGAGATATCGACTCCCGGAAGAATACGATTATTTACAGAGCTGCCACTACGTACCTCAGGATCATATCCCGAATAGTTCGTTAAACAGAAAACATTGTTAATCGTATATGTCAGAGCCAGGTCCTTAATTTTCCAAGCCTTTAATATATTTTTCGGCATACGGAAAGTTACAGCCAGGTTATTCATCTTCAGGAACGAACCATCTTCCACCATTTCAGAGTTGGAAGCAGCCCACATATACCCGGACCAATCAATTGCACCAGGACCTGTAAAAGTACCGGTAGGATTATTAGCAAACCAAGCATTCTTTATAGTATACGGCCGTACTATTACGAATATCGCCATTGTTCATCAGATTGTATACATTACCATTGATTATATCATTTCCGTATGACCAGCTGAAGTCCATAGCCAGTTCAATGAATTTCCAGCGCAAACGGGTGTTCAAGCCACCGATAAATACCGGATTCACATCTCCTATCACGACACGGTCACTCATATCCACTTTCCCGTCTCCATTGGTATCTGCAAAAGATGGGAATCCGTATGGCATCTCTCTTTCAGTAGCATACCACCAAGGAGAATCAGCACTGCCTATACCATTATAGTCAGAATGCCAATTACTGCGAATGCCTTCCATTTGCAAACCATAGAACAGTCCGAGAGGATATCCCTTTTTTATCAGGACATTTTCCGAACCCGAAGCAGAACCCACCGGACGCCCTTCCAACATCTGTGTCTCAGCACCTAGACTCAGTACTTTGGACTGATTGGAACTAAAGTTCACTGTTGCATTCCACGTAAAGTCTTTCTTATCAATCAGCACACCGCCTATACTGATTTCAAATCCACGGTTACGTACCGAACCGATATTCCTGGTTACTTTTCCAAAACCGGAAGTACGTGGCAGATTCTGTTCAAGCAGCATATCACGAGTTGTCTTGGTATAGAGATCCAATGAAATATTCAGCCGGTTATTAAACATATCTAAATCGAGACCGCCGTTAAACTCTTCCGTTACTTCCCAACTGATTTCGGGGTTTGCCATACGGCTGGTGTACAAGGCCGGAATAGCTCCGTCACCAAAAATGGCTTGTCTCTGGCTGGAAGATAAGGTCTGTGCATAAGCATACGGAGCAATCTGATCGTTACCTACCTGACCATAGCTAAAACGTAGTTTCAAGTTATTAACGTTCTTCTCCAACCAAGATACATTCTTAAAGAATTCTTCTTCTGAAACTCTCCAACCCAATGCTCCGGACGGGAAAATCCCCAACGATTATCAGCTGAATTTAGAAGAACCGTCAGCACGCATAGATGCTTTCAATAAATAACGCCCTTTATAAGAGTAGTTAGCCATCAATACCCCCGAAAGCATTGCTATCTTCTCGTAAGATACACCGGGAGATTTCACATGATTACCACTTTTGCATCATAAATACCTTCCCATCCCAAATCGGTATTAAACTGAGAATATTCCTGATTAAAGGTTTCATACTTGTTGGTATTAGCCTCGTATACGGCATTTACCGAGAGACTATGTACTTTGTTGAATACTTTATTAAATCCGGCCTGGACTACTCCACGCATATTTAATCCACTTTGCGTAGCGTATGTGGCCAATCCGTTGTTATCGTAGCCTCTCTGAATGGTTTTCGGAATAAATTCTTTCACTTCACCTTTGGGTATACGCACACCAATACCTCCTTTTACAAACCAGTTATCATTGATATTGTAAACCAACTCTGCCTGACCGAAGAAAGTATTATTCTTGTTAGAGTAATCAATATCTTTTAATTTTCTATAAGGATTATCCATCTTACCTGTATAGTAAAGGTTATCATCTATCTCCTGAAAAGTCCATTCTTTAGGAACAAGCGGAGAGAAAGTCTGTATTTCGTTAAAAATATTCCCTTCTGTCCAGAAAGCACCGCTACGAATATTGTGTTCATATGAAAGATTTGTGTTCAAAGTCAATTGCGGAAGCAATTTAATGCTATTATTCGTTTGGAAATAGAATCGTTTAAATCCGGTATTGATGGCAATACCGTCTTCATTCATCAACGAAAAGATTGTAGAGTTCTGTATGCGGTCTGTTCCCCCTCTGTAAGAAACTTCATAATTCTGTTTAGTACCATTCTGCAAACAAAGATCGGGATAGAATTGGAAACGGGAAGGATTGGTATTCCATATCTGATCTTTATATTCCTGATAGAAATCAGCATTTTGCCAGCGTCCGCTCATAATCATATCACGCATATACGCACGCATATAGTCTTCCGCACCCAGCATTGGAATAGAATTTGCCAGTTTACTGATACCGTAAGTAGCCTTCACAGAGATTTCACTCATACCGGCCGATCCTTTCTTCGTAGTAATCAACACAACGCCATTAGCCCCTGTGCCCCATAAATGGCAGTTGATGATACGTCTTTCAGGATAGAGATACTCTCGATTGCATCAGGAGAGATAGTAGCCAAAGGACTTTCCAGAGGATCATCCGAAATAGGAAGAGGAAAACCATCAATGACATACAGAGGTGAACTACCTGCCGTAATAGAACTGGCTCCACGAATCTTAATCGTAATTCCACCACCCGGCGCACCATCATTATTCATTACCTGCACACCGGATATTTTTCCTTTCAAAGCCTGCTCCAGACTTAACGGGTTGGTTTGCATGAACTGATCGGAACTCAAACTGGATACAGATCCGGTCAAGTCCACTTTACGCTGAGTCTGATAACCGGTCACTACCACCTCGTCAATCAATACTCCCGCATCCATCAGTACATCTATCCGATTTTGGCTACCTACAGTTTTTTCAACCGTATTCATACCAATCATTGAGAAAACAAGTACTTGTCCCGGAGATACATTTTTAATTGTATACTCCCCATTCTCATTAGTAATCACCCCATTGTGTGTTCCTTTCACTTGTACAGTGGCACCAATAACAGTTTCATTACTGCCTTTCTCTCTCACCGTACCCGAAATGCTCTTTGTGTTTTGAGCAAATCCACCTGCAGACACCAGCACAAACATGCATATTAAGAAGACGGCTTTTATCCTGCCTTCCGTATCTGCTCTAAGGTTGTTCAGATCTTTTAGATTCATAATATTAGTAATTTAGTCATTAAAAGGATTCATACATTTTTAGTTTGTTTGTTAAGTCCCGAAGTCGGATCAGGACGAGTCCATTTTGTGTGGTTCCATACTGAGTTGTTGTTTCATGCATATTTTACTGTTTGTTGTTTCAGCAAAAGTAAGCGAAAAGAGAACCGAACCGTAAAACAATAGATTATTCACTGATACGCATATTCATATTTACATTAAATATTTCTATAGTGAATATAAATATCAGTTTGTGACCATAAGTATCTTTTTGATTCGTTTTTATTTCAGACTTTTGTGTTGTACGTAATTAAGAGACGAATGAAGAAGAGCACTTTTACCCTGATTTTATTTTTTCTTCTGTTATCCTATATGCACAACAGAATGAACTTATGTTCCACTCCCTGGGTAGTCAACACGGACTTACCTATAGTGCCGTACGGGATATTCTGCAGGATTCAAAAGGATATATTTGGATTGCAACCCTCAAAGGACTGAACAGGTATGATGGATACAACATCAAACAATATTATAAGTCAGATGACGGACTCTCTTCAAACTGCATCGAGAAACTGCTACTCCTCGGTCAGGATACTCTATTGATGGGTACCAATGAAGGACTGTGCTTGTATGATATGATGAGAGAGAAGTTCACCACTATTGTTCCGCAAACCAAGGCCCCACTATATGTATTGGACATGGCCTACGACGGACGTTCAGTTTTCATTGCGTCCGATTCCGGGCTATATGCATATAGTAAGACAGAGCAAAGTATGCCACTACTCCATAAGGGATTGATTGTAAAAGTAACGCTGGATATGAATGGAAATGTATGGGCAGTGAGTCCAAATACGATTTATTGTTTCCGCCCAAACGGACAAATGACCAGAAAAATCACAGCTACTGAGGTTTCTCCGGATTATCCTGTCGAGTTTACTTCTATTTATAAAGATTCGCAGGGGACTCTATGGCTGGGGACGACCGAAAACGGACTGTACCGATACAACAAAAACTATAATCAATTCGTATCCGTGGAGTTCGCTTCACAAGACAGAAAGGATATGCGTTATATTCGCTGCATCCAAGAAGATATGCGTGGAAATTTATGGATCGGAACCGAAAACGGACTTTTCATCTATGACTATACAGATAACAGCTACATACAATATCGGCAGCATGCAAAAGATGTCCAATCCGGACTGACCGATAATGCGATCTATACTATTTATAAAAGCCGGGGTGACATTATGTGGATCGGCACTTTCTTCGGAGGGGTCAGTTACACCAGCCTGACCGAAAATAATTTCCACTACCTGATAGCAGATAATGGGAAACAATACCTGAAAGGAAAAGCAATCAGCAACATCATTAAAGATAAAAACGGAGCTTTGTGGTTTGCATCCGAAGATCATGGAATTTCTATTCTTTACCCGGATGGTCACATCAGGTATTTAAACAAATCGACACACCCGTCATTAAACGGAGATAATGTCCATGCATTAGCCGAAGATCACTCCGGTAATATCTGGATTGGCAACTTTATCGATGGGTTGCAAAAAGTCGATTTAGCAAAAGGCTATATTCGTTCATATAAAAACATAGCAGGGGGACACGCGGGACTATCCAATAATTCAATCTATAAACTTTATGTTCATAATCCTGATACTATGTTTATAGGAACCAGCCAAGGTGTCAATATCTATCATTTCCGGACCGATTCATTCACTCCCTTCCTTCCGGATGTATTCCGGCTTATACGTATTGACGACATCACACGTGATCTCAAAGGAAATATCTGGTTTTCCACACATTTCAACGGTATTTTTCGGTATCATATTCCGACCCATAGTATCCATCGATATCAAAAAGGAGTGACAGGCTGTAAAACAATGACCAGCGATAATATTTATTGTAGTTTTGTTGACTCCAAAGGAGAGGTCTGGTTCGGTACCAGCAACGGAGGATTGATGAAATACAATGCACGTGCAGACAGTATACAGGCATTCGGAAAGGAGAATGAACTCCGGCAAAGAGATATTTATTCCATACAGGAAGATAGCTTTGGCTATTTATGGATGAGTACGGATAACGGTATCTTCTCTTTCAATCCGGAAAGTCGTAGTTTTGCCCATTATAAAGTATCCGATAATCTGGTTTCCAACCAGTTCAATGCCTGTCCGGGCTATAAAGATCCTGACGGTACCTTTTCTTTGGCAGTATCAATGGGGTATGCTTCTTCCGACCGGAAGGACTGAACCATAACAGTCCTACAAACGATATTCATCTGACTTTCTCGGATTTCAGGATTTTCAATAAACACGTACAACCATCACCGGACGGCATTCTACAGAATAATATCGACAGCACATCTGCCATTCGCTTACCTCACGGCATGAATACCCTGACTTTTGATTTTCTGGTGATCAACTATAATGAAAATTGCCAATCACAACTTTCCTGTGAATACTATCTGGAAGGTATGGAGACCGAATGGAATGCAACACAACAAATCCCACAATCAGTCACATATACCAACCTTGATCCGGGCACCTACCAATTTCACGTACGGGTCATAGGAAAAAACGGAGTTGTATTCGACCGTCGGAAAATAACCATTAACATTCGTCCTCACTTTTTGCTGAGTGGTTTCATGATCACTATTTATTCTCTTATCGGACTTCTTATCAGTTTTATAATTGTCCGCTTCTACCAAGTGCGTATGCGAGACAAAATGGATATCCGCATCGAAAGAATGGAAAAAAACAACCTGCGCGAACTGAATAAACACAAGCTGAATTTTTTCACTTATATCACCCATGAGTTTAAGACTCCTTTATCTATCCTTATGGCTGTATTCGAAGATATATCAATCGGACGAAACAATACAATTACCGGTGAAGAAATGAAAATCATCAATCGGAATATCCAACGGCTTCAATTCCTGATCAATCAACTTTTGGAATTTCGCTCTGTAGAAACCGACCATGCACGCATCGAATATGTCAAAGGAGATATTATGACTTATGGACGCAGCATCTTCGAACTGTTTATTCCCGTCTTCAGACAAAAGCAGATTGTTTTTCAATATGCAACTTCAGCCGACTCTTATTATACGGTATTCGATAGAGACAAGATAGAGAAAATCATCAGTAATCTGCTCAGCAATGCTTTCAAACATTCTGATCCTCAAAGTGAAATAAACTTCAGGATTGATGTAGACAAAGCTTCCGGACAATTGATTCTCTCCTGTCATAACAGCAGTTCATATATTCATCCGGAACAGCGGGAAGCTGTCATGCAGCCTTTTCACAAAACCGATTCATCCGATCAAAAGTATTCCAATACGGGTATTGGACTGGCTTTGGTGAATGGTCTAGTTCAGCTGCTTTCAGGAACAGTTGAGATAGAAAGTCATCAAAACAGCGGTACGACCTTTAAAGTAAAATTACCTTTGGTCGAAGACTCTAAGGATATGATTGCACCGGACGAAACTTTGGATATCGTTAACTCACCCGACGTAGTGGCAGATACTGTATACCTGCTCAATAACTCCGGACTAAAAGAGGATATGAATGCTGCAAATGCCGAGAAAAAGATGACTGTACTTTTGGTGGAAGATAATCCGGATATCAATAACATTTTAAAAAGTAAGCTACTCCGTTTATATAAGGTGAAAACGGCTTATAACGGACAGGAAGCTGTAGAGTTGCTAAAAACACATATCATCGACATTATCATCAGTGACATTATGATGCCTTATATGGACGGATATGAATTGAGTAAATATATTAAAACTTCTCGTGAGTACTCCCATATCCCGGTCATTCTCATCACTTCACAGCCTTCGAAAGAAAACGAATTGCAAGGTTTATCTGCAGGAGCCGACGCCTATATCGAAAAACCATTCACTTTCGATGAATTGAATCTTAGAATTACCAACTTGCTTAAAGCCAAAAATAATATCCGCGAACATTATCACGACATGAAAATATTCCAACTCAATGAAGAACTTAACAACAAAGACGAGGAATTTATCAAATCATTGACACAATTCGTCATCGAACACATTGAGAACCCGGAATTGAGTGTCGACCAACTGACCACTCACATGAATATCAGTCGAACTCAACTATACAATAAACTGAAAAACTATTAAACCTGAGTGCAACCGAGTTTATCAATAAAATCAAGATCGATGTTGCTAAAGTAAAGATTATAAAGACTAATCTGACTATTGCTGAAATCTCATGGCAACTCGGATTCAATAATCCCAGCTATTTCAGTAAGACATTCAAGCGTTTTTGTGGAGTGACACCTAATGAATTTAAAAACGGTAAAAGCCAATAGACAGACCGTTTTGCCATTTTATTCGGTCCATTACGCCTTAACAGTGATCTGAGACATCCATTATTTGTAAATGTCGAATAATCGTCTTTACTCCCATAAACATTACCTATAAAGGTAATTTGAGCTATTAATATTCTTAATATTATATGAATATATGCTCAACAATATACATACCAGTTCGTACCTGTTTAAAATATTATGTATATATTTGCCATTGTTAATCCAAACACAATGAAAACAGGAACAATATTCAGTGTCGAGGAATTTGCCATCCATGACGGACCGGGAATCCGAACAACGATATTTCTCAAGGGATGTCCTCTACGCTGTGCATGGTGCCATAATCCCGAAGGTATATCGCCACAGCCGCAATACATGATTAAAAAGGAAGTTAAAGTATTTGTGGATATCAGATAACTGTGGAAGAATTGGTTACCATGATCGAAAAGAACCGGTCCATTTATACGCTCAACCGGGGAGGAGTTACACTAACCGGCGGAGAACCCTTATTTCAACCGGATTTTGTTATCGAACTGCTCCGACAACTTCCGGACATACATACGGCTATCGAAACAAGCGGATACGCAAACACTCACATTTTCAATGAGGTTACTTCTTTAGCTGATCTTATTTTATTCGACATCAAACATACGGACCCGGAAATGCACCGGAAATATACAGGAGTGGATAATGCGATTATACTGGAAAATCTTGCTTTACTCTGTAATTCCGGACGAGATTTTATCATTCGGATACCTTTAATCCCGGGTGTTAATGATACCCGGGAAAACATGAGTGCCATTCTTGAAAAAATCAAAGATGCCAGGAACCTGATACGTGTCGAAATCCTTAGATATCACCGTACAGCAGGTGCCAAATACGCAATGATCGGAGAAACGTATCATCCTCCGTTCGATACCGGAAAGGCGCCACAAATCTATAATGTATTTGAAGAAAATAATATCAAAAATCTAATTGTATGAACGAAAGAATTAACTATCTAAAAACGTATATTTTAGATAAACGACACCATTCACAAAGGAGAACACCGTCAAGTATCGGGCTGGACAAATTGAACACAATTTATGCCCAACAAGGTTTATCTCCTGTAGAACGTGCTACAGCCTGTTTTGCTGCTTTGATGAACGCTGAGCTCCCGGTTATACTTCCGGGTGAAAAAATCGTTTTTACCCGTACCCTTACGCAAGTACCGGATATATATACCCCTGAAGAATGGAACGAAATAAAAAACAAATATTACATCCACGAAAAAGGTACGGTATGTAATATCTCCCCCAATTACGCTTATACCATTCAACACGGACTGGAAGCGAGAAAACAGGAGATCCGAAAGCGTCAGGAAAATCCCTCCTTAAATGAAAAAGAGAGAGTATTCCTCAATAGCATGTACCAATGCATCATATCCATACAGAAACTAATTGAGAAGTATGAACAATATGCATTCCTCAATAACGAGACAGAAATTGCGCACACTTTACATACCATAAAGACCGAAGGCGCTCAAAACTTCAGACAAGCTCTACAGCTTTTGAGAATTCTCCATTTCTCTATTTGGGAAGCAGGCAACTATCACAATACCCTCGGCCGCTTCGATCAATATATGTATCCTTCTATCAGAGGGACCTGGAAAATGGAACACTCACCAAAGAAGAAGCATTCGATCTGCTTGAAGAATTTTTCCTTGTATGCAATAAGGACAGCGACCTGTATCCAGGTATGCAACAGGGTGACAATGGGCAGAGCCTGGTTTTGGGAGGACGCGATCCGGAGGGCAAATACTTATTCAACGACCTGTCCCGCATGTGCCTGCAGGCAAGTTACGAATTAAAACTAATTGATCCTAAAATCAACATTCGTGTAGACCCAAAGACCCCTGACGAAATATTCACTTTAGGTTCCCGTCTGACCAAAATAGGCTGGGTTTCCCCCAATACAGCAATGATGATATCATCATTCCGGGACTTATACGGAAAGGCTATTCCAAAGAAGACGCATACAATTACGTAGTGGCTGCCTGCTGGGAATTTATCATCCCTAACCGAGCCATGGATATACCTAACATTGATGCCGTTTCTTTAATCGGATGTGTAGACCGGTGCCTTGAAAAACTAAATACCTGTTCGGACTATTCATCCTTTTATACATTGGTGGAGCAGGAAATACAAAAGGAGGTCAATGCGATCTGCGAGAAACACCGCAATCTCTACATCATCCCTTCTCCAATGATGTCTTTACTGATGGACGGCACCATCGAAAGAGCCAAAGATATTTCGGAAGGTTCCTACTACAACAACTACGGAATCCACGGAACAGGCATTGCAACCGCTACCGATACCCTTGCTGCCCTGAAAAAATACTATTTCGAAGAGCAAAGCCTGGATTATACAACCCTGCTTACTGCCATAAGAAGCAACTTCAAAGGCTACGAAGAGTTACAAAAAAATTAAGAGAAGAAGCGCCCAAAATGGGACAGGATAATGACTATGCCGACTTGATAGCCAAAGATCTTCTCGACTCTTTTGATCGGTCATTGGCCGATAAACGAAATGAACGCGGAGGTGTTTACCGGGCAGGTACGGGTACCGCTATGTACTACATTTTCCATTCCAATCAATTACGTGCCACCCCCGACGGACGTAACGATGGCGAGATGATTCCTGCTAATTACTCCCCCAGCCTGTTTTTAAAACAGAAAGGTCCTATATCCGTCATAAAATCTTTTACCAAACAACATCTGGACCGTGTTGTCAACGGTGGTCCCCTCACCCTGGAGTTCGATCAATCCGTATTCAGCAATGACGAAACCATTGAAAAGCTGGGTATGCTCGTGAAAACCTACATCGTTTTAGGCGGCCATCAACTACAACTAAACACAGTCAGCCGGGAGACACTGCTACATGCCCGGAAACATCCCGAACAACACAAAAATTTGATTGTCAGAGTATGGGGATGGAGCGGATATTTTGTGGAATTAGACGAATGTTACCAAAATCACGTTATCAATCGGATCGAATTCGGTCTATAATACATCTGCATTATGAAAAATACAGCAAAGAATTTCATGTTTTACGTTGCCTTCGTGGCATCATTGGGAGGATTACTTTTTGGATTCGATACCGCAGTGATATCCGGAGCCGAGAAATCCATCCAGGTGGTATATGATCTATCCGACTTCAGCCATGGCTTCACCATGCTATCGCTTTGATCGGTACAATCATCGGAGCTTTCGTCTGTAGTAAACCGGTAGAAAAACACGGACGTCTGAAAGCACTGAAAATTATTGCTTTTCTCTACTTTGTTTCTGCAGTGGCAGTGCTGCCATCATCGATTGGTATTCCTTTTTATTCTTCCGTTTTGCCGGAGGTTTAGCTGTCGGAGCCTCATCCGTAGTCGGTCCCATGTACATTGCCGAAATATCCCCCTCGCGTTGGCGCGGCCGTTTTGTCGCATTCTTCCAGTTTAATATTGTACTGGGTATTGTACTGGCTTACTTTTCCAACTATTGGATTCACGGCATTGCGCATGATTGGCAATGGATGTTAGGAGTTGAAGCCATTCCTGCCATCGCATTTGCTCTTCTATTATACACCGTACCTGAAAGTCCTCGTTGGCTGGTAAAGCAAGATCGGGAAGCCGAAGCCCGACACGTCATAAAGAAGGTCAGCAATGCAGATATTGAACAGGAAATTCATGAAATCAAAGAATCCCTGGTAACAATAGGAGCCAGTGGCGAAAAACTGTTTCAGCATAAATACCGGAAACCGATCCTCTATGCTTTCCTTATAGCTACTTTCAACCAGTTATCAGGTATCAATGCCATTCTCTATTATGCTCCGAGGATTTTGAGATGTCAGGTGTATTTACCGACTCAGCATGATGCAGTCTATTGTTATCGGACTGACCAACCTTACTTTCACTATGATCGGAATGATCCTGATAGATCAGGTAGGACGAAAAAAACTCCTCTATATCGGTTCCATCGGTATGACCCTCTCTTTGGCCTTAGTAGCCAAAGGTTTCTACCAAGACGCATTTTCAGGTTACTATATGCTTATCTGCCTGATGGGGTTTATCGCTTTCTTTGCCATTTCACTGGGTGCCGTCATTTGGGTATTAATCTCCGAAGTCTTCCCAAACAATGTGCGCTCCAAAGGGCAAGTATTAGGCAGCATGACACATTGGGTGTGGTCCGCCCTCCTTTCATGGATGTTTCCCGTTTTCATCCGTACAGGAGGTACCTTCATTTTCAGTTTCTTTGCCATTATGATGTTCCTAAGCTTCTTCTTTGCTCTCAGGCTACCCGAAACAAAGAACAAGTCTCTGGAGCAGATACAAAAGGAATTGACCAATTAACAACTTACGAATAATAAACTAAAAATATGAATCGTATGAAAACAAAACTGATCATTTTATTAATACTCACAACCATGATACACACAAACACCGTAAATGCCCAACATTCACAATTGAAAAGAGCCGATTTTCAACAAACAATTGACGGAAAGCAAACCGATCTCTACTTTCTGAGAAACAAAAACGGCATTGAAATTGCCATCACCAATTTCGGAGGACGAGTCGTTGAATTCTGGACTCCGGATAAAAAAGGGCATTTTGAAGACATCGTCCTCGGACACGATCATGTGGACAAATATCTCCATTATAAAGGTGAAAGATTTTTGGGAGCCACTATCGGACGGTATGGCAACCGGATCAACAAAGGAAAGTTTACCCTGAACGGACAAACTTACCAGTTACCCATCAATGATACTCCCAACAGTCTACATGGTGGCTTTAAAGGATTTGATATGGTAGTATGGGATGTTGAGCAGCCGGACAGCCAGACTTTACAACTCACGTATTTATCCAAAGATGGTGAAGAGGGGTATCCGGGAAATCTCCAAGTATCCATGAATTACAAGCTTACGGATAAAAACGAATTTATTATCACTCACCAGGCTCAAACAGACAAAGAAACGGTCATCAACCTCACCCATCATTCCTTCTTCAACCTGCACGGTGCAGGCAATAAGGATATCAATGACCATATACTCATGATCAATGCGGATAAGTTTATTCCTGTCGATCAGACCCTAATCCCCACCGGTATTCTCCAGGATGTAGAAGGGACCCCGATGGATTTTCGTCGCCCCACACCTATCGGAAAGCGAGTAAATGATTCGTTCGAGCAACTGGAGTTCGGTCACGGCTACGACCATAATTGGGTATTGAATCGCAAAACCTCCAACACCCCCGAACTGGCAGCAACCGTTTATGAACCCGCCTCAGGAAGATATCTTGAAGTATGGACCACCGAACCCGGACTACAATTCTATGGCGGTAACTTCTTTGATGGTACAATGACCGGAAAGCACGAAAAGAAATACAACTACCGGGCTTCCCTCGCATTGGAAACCCAGCACTATCCGGATAGTCCTAACCAACCGGCATTCCCGTCAACAATCCTCTTACCCGGAGATACTTACAAACATATATGCATCTATAAAATCAATGTACAATGAAAACCACAAAACATTTATCTGTCGCAGCAGTACTAACCGTACTGATGCAAATGGGGTGTCAGTCTCACACAGACAATACCCGGCAAACACTCCACTTGCCCGAGCTAAACGAAGTCCGGATAGAAGATGCTTTCTGGAGTCCGAAACTCGATATCTGGAGGAAAATAACCGCTAATGATGTATTAAACAAATTCGAAGGGAAATACACTCCTTTTCCCGGATCGACCGACACGCGTAATGCTTTCCGGAATTTCGATCGTGTAGCTGAAGGGCAGAGAGATATCAAACAGCACGATGGTCCCGAATGGTATGACGGACTCGTTTATGAAAGTATCCGGGGTATCGCCGACTTTCTTGCAAGCCACCCCAATAAAGAACTGGAAAAACGAATCGACGGATATGTAGACCGCATCTATGCCGCTCAGCAAACAGAGCCGACCGGATACATCAACACCCATACCCAACTTATGGAAAACAACCATAGATGGGGAGACAATGGGGGACTCCTTCGTGGACAACACGATGTATACAATGCCGGGATGCTGATCGAAGCCGGAGTACATTATTATCAGGCAACCGGCAAAACACGTTTGCTTGAAATTGCAACCCGCTTTGCCAATTACATGGCAGATTATATGGGTCCGGAACCACGCATGAATATCGTTCCCGCACATTCCGGCCCCGAGGAAGCCGTAATGGCATTATACTGGTTGTATAAAAACGAACCGGAACTGAAAGATAAACTTTCCATACCGGTCCGGGAATCAGATTATTATAATCTGGCCACTTTTTGGATAGAAAACAGAGGGCATCACTGTGGCTTTCCATTATGGGGAACGTGGGGATACCGGAAATCGGAA
>ENA-OQIC01000291-OQIC01000291.1-human-gut-metagenome-genome-assembly--contig:-NODE-291-length-22586-cov-3.243110_pt1 | contig 22586 bp, 18 predicted proteins | sample MGYA00242572_ERZ504736 | MGnify/ENA primary metagenome ERZ504736 (study PRJEB26092, sample SAMD00036201) | human gut metagenome | host: Homo sapiens | study: EMG produced TPA metagenomics assembly of...
CACATCCAGTCCGTCATCACAAAAAGGAAAGTGGATCCAAACAAAAAACGCAGTTAATCGCTATTGATTAACTGCGTTTCTATCATTGTAGCCCCGAGGGGAATCGAACCCCTATCTAAAGTTTAGGAAACTTCTATTCTATCCGTTGAACTACAGGGCCATGATAGATATCGGCTGCAAAGATAGCGTATTCTCCTGATTTGGCAAACCCGAAAGAACAGATTTATAAAAGAAGAAGAAGCAAACACATTCATTTAATCCATAAGATAGAAGAGAGATAGTAGAATAGGGTAAGAGACGCCAAAAGTGAAAGAAAATTCAAATAAAATACAGACAGATATCTATCTATTAAACGAATTAGAAAGCAATAAGTCAAAAAACAATCTAAACAGAGATATCAAACTGTTGTAGTCAGAGCCCATATCTGAACAAAATGTAGACAATTTGCTTACTCCAGAGAACAAAATTGCAATAAAACAGCTCTCTTTTAACAAAGCCCCACAGATAAATCAGAAAAGATTTTGTTAAGTCACTTAACTTTGCGAACTTTGCCTGCCACATATACAGGAAAGTGACAAACAAAAAAGACACGCTGGTGGTTAATATTCAAAGAACACACTAACACCGGTTCATGTTAATCCTAAATTTAAATATATAAATAGAATTATGGCAGACGAATGATGGTTAAAGAATTGGAAGAAGTGGTTGTCCGCTTCTCCGGCGATTCCGGCGACGGTATGCAGTTGGCCGGCAACATCTTCTCGAACGTGTCGGCTACGGTTGGAAATGACATCTGTACATTTCCCGATTATCCGGCAGATATCCGTGCTCCGCAAGGGTCACTGACGGGCGTATCAGGTTTTCAGGTACACGTCGGTGCAAGTAAGATATTCACTCCGGGTGATCATTGCCACGTATTGGTAGCTATGAATCCCGCCGCACTGAAAACACAATTAAATTCTGCAAACCGCAGGGGCTGGTCATCACAGATTCCGACTCTTTCGGAGAAAAAGACTTGGAAAAAGCACAGTTCAAGACAGGCAATCCTTTCGAAGAATGGGAATCACACAGCAAGTGCTTGAAGTCCCCATCTCGTCGATGTGTAAAGAAAGCCTCAAAGATTCAGGGCTGGACAACAAAGCCATGTTGCGTTGCAAAAACATGTTCGCTCTCGGTTTAGTATGCTGGTTATTCAACCGCAACCTGTCTGCTGCCGAAAAATGCTGAACGAGAAATTCGCAAAAAACCGGAAATTGCCGCTGCCAACATCAAAGTGCTAAATGACGGCTACAACTATGGAGCCAACACACATGCCTCTACTTCCACTTACAAGATTGAAAGTAAAACGCCGAAAGCCGCAGGACTCTATACCGATATTAATGGTAACAAAGCCACTTCATACGGTTTGATCGCCGCTGCCGAAAAAGCGGGATTGGAACTTTATCTGGGATCTTACCCCATCACTCCGGCTACCGATATCCTGCACGAGCTCGCCAAACATAAATCGCTGGGCGTGAAAACCGTTCAATGTGAAGATGAAATCGCCGGATGCGCTTCAGCTGTAGGTGCAGCATTTGCAGGCGATCTGGCTGTAACGACTACTTCAGGACCGGGTGTCTGCCTGAAAAGTGAAGCCATGAACCTGGCTGTCATTGCCGAATTACCACTGGTTGTGGTCAACGTACAGCGTGGAGGCCCTTCTACCGGTATGCCGACCAAGTCGGAACAAACAGACCTGTTGCAAGCCCTTTATGGACGTAACGGTGAAAGTCCGATGCCTGTCATTGCAGCTACTTCACCCACCAACTGTTTTGATGCTGCTTATATGGCTGCTAAAATAGCTCTTGAACACATGACTCCGGTAGTACTGCTGACCGATGCCTTTATCGCAAACGGTTCTGCCGCATGGAAATTACCCAACATGGATGAGTATCCGGCTATAAATCCGCCGTATGTAACACCGAATATGATTGGCACATGGACCCCGTTCCAACGTAACGAAAAGACCGGCGTACGCTATTGGGCCGTTCCCGGGACCGAAGGATTCATGCATCGCATCGGTGGGCTCGAGAAGAGCAGTGAAACAGGCGTTATTTCCACAGAACCGGAAAATCACCAGAAAATGACACTTCTGCGTCAGGCCAAAGTCGACAAGATAGCCGACAGTATTCCTGAACAGGAAGTACAAGGCGATGCTGATGCCGACCTGCTGGTAGTAGCTGGGGTGGTACTTACGGCCATCTTTATTCGGCTGTAGAGCATATGCGCAAAAATGGAAAGAAAGTGGCACTCGCTCACTTCCAGTACATCAACCCGCTGCCTAAGAACACAGCCGAAATACTGAAAAAGTATAAAAAGATTGTAGTAGCCGAACAGAACTTGGGACAATTCGCAGGATATCTGCGCATGAAAGTACCCGGACTGAATATCAGCCAGTTCAACCAGGTAAAAGGCCAACCGTTCGTTACGAGAGAACTTGTAGAAGCATTCACTAAATTATTGGAGGAATAAGAGATGAGCGAAACAGTATATACAGCAAAAGATTATAAATCAGGTCAGCCTCGCTGGTGTCCGGGATGCGGTGACCATGCTTTCCTGAACTCCTTGCACAAGGCTATGGCCGAACTGGGAGTAGCTCCGCACAACATTGCCGTGATCTCCGGTATCGGCTGTTCTTCCCGCCTACCTTATTATGTCAACACATACGGCTTCCACACCATCCACGGGCGTGCCGCCGCTGTTGCGACAGGTGCCAAGGTAGCTAATCCGGATTTAACCATCTGGCAAATCTCCGGTGACGGTGATGGTCTGGCCATTGGCGGTAATCATTTCATCCATGCGGTACGCCGTAACATCGACTTGAATATGATCTTATTGAACAACCGCATCTACGGGTTGACCAAAGGTCAGTATTCCCCGACTTCCGACCGTGGATTCGTCAGCAAATCATCTCCTTACGGTACCGTAGAAGATCCATTCCACCCGGCAGAACTCTGTTTCGGCGCGCGTGGCCGTTTCTTCGCACGTTGTGTTGCGGTAGACGGACCGGCTTCTGTCGAAGTATTGAAAGCCGCAGCCAACCATAAAGGAGCATCGGTTGTGGAAGTTCTGCAAAACTGCGTCATCTTTAATGACGGCACACACGAATCGGTCGCAACGAAAGAAGGACGTTCTAAAAACGCAATCTATCTGGAACACGGCAAACCGATGTTATTCGGCGAAAACAAAGAGTTCGGCTGATGCAGGAAGGTTTCGGCTTGAAAGTGGTAAAATTAGGTGAGAACGGCGTGACAGAAAAAGACATTCTTATCCACAATGCTCACAGCATGGATAATACGTTGCAACTGAAACTGGCATTAATGGAAGGACCGGATTTCCCAATCGCACTCGGTGTGATCCGTGATGTGGAAGCTCCGACCTATAACGATGCAGTCGCCGAGCAGATTGATGAAGTGAAAGCCAAAAAGAAGTATCATAACTTCCAGGAATTGCTGATGACCAATGAAACATGGGAAGTAAAATAAAATCCCCCTGTTAATCCCTATAAAGTAAGAAGGAGTGTTATATAACGTTTGTGGCACTCCTTTCTTTTTAATTCAGCTCTAATCCGTATCGCGGAAAATGACCGGTAATTAACAATAACTTCGACAAAAATCTTTCTCAGATACCCCCTGTCTGAATGATCTTGCTACGTTGGGATTAGGAAAATGAACACATTACAACATTGGCAGAAAAAGCGATTACAATTGAAGAATAGAGAGTTAATTCTCTTTTTCTTTATATTCCATAAAGATCTTTTTCATTTCATTCCAAGCCGCCCCGGCTCTTTTCTGTATCTCCATGTCTTTATGAATAGAGGGATTAAAATAAAAGCAGAATCTCGAATCTGTCGTAACCGCATAGTCATCAAAGAAATACAATGCCAGAGCCTTGCCACCTTTGACAACTTCTTTCAGTACAAAGCTGCAACATTCATCGTCTTCACCCACAACCATTGATTGCTCGCCAATTCTCACCCACATCCCGGTATCCAAACAACTCAATTCCAAAGCATCTATAAAAGAATACATTTGCTCCACGTTCCCTAACTGAGTAAAATCAGACAAATATATCTTACGCCATTTATATTCGTCCGTATTTACATATACCGATATTGCATGCCCATTCACACCACCTAATTTATAGTATTCATCCAGCGGAAAATCCAGGCTACTATATTTTCTCAATGAATCGGGAGAAGCAGTCTTACTTTCAACAGTAACAAAAGAGTCTATTATGAGTTGTTGGGGTAAAGCGTATTTTCTATTTCTTGCCGCCGGATCGTATGCCTGCCCATAACGAGATTCCATATCTATCACTGTATCTGTTTGATGGAAATCTTTTATATTCCATCTTACCCGGCCTGATTTATCGCAGAAACCTAGTTCGTCAAATTCTATTGTTTTCTCTCTTTCAATATGAAATCCGGTTTCCCGGTCATACGTATAAGTACGTGCTTGTTTCACAATCCCATTTCGATGATAATCAAACTCTTTTCTGTACAGCGCTCCTTTTTCAGTATATAGAAACACGCAATAATCTCCTTCTTTCATATAGAGTGCATCTTGGCAATCGGACATAAAGTTACTCAATAATGGCTCATAACTACTATGTATAAAGTCACATGTTGAAGCTTTTATCGTGTCATCCACTTTAAATCCCGAATTGACTATTTCATGACTCTCATACATGCTGGCGCTATAACCGACATACTCGTTTTTATCATTGAAACGAAAAACACCTATTACTCTCGAATCGAAGGGATTTATATGCAGTTTCGAATGATGAAAAAAGACAGTACCATTTTTCCCCTTCTCCGGATACGCATCTTTCCAGAAGAGTTCTTCAGGTATAGGAGAATAAGCGCCACATACTGTCGACAAACAGACTGTAATATAAACAAACGCTACGATGCAAATGCCAAAATCGAACTTAAACGAAGAAGTCCACCGGCTTTAATGCCATAGCGGCATAAAATCCCGACAGAGAGAATTACTCCCAAGAATATAATGGCACCCACTGCTTCCCGCCACAACGTCCCGGGTTCAACCCAACTAATAAATGATTGCCATAAAAAAAGCCCTAAAATCAGCAAAAGTACAAGAATAATAATACCACCTCCTGTTTGTGCCTTATATCCAAGCAAGAAACTATATGAAAAGAAAAGGCTATAACATAGCAACTTTAAGGATAACATCCCCCCGACAAAAACACTGAGCATATCACTAGTTAAGAAAATAAGCCCGTTAATTATCAATAATGGAATCAAAACCCATAACAGGACTGTTATATATATACTCATATTTTTTCTTTTATTATTCATGATATTTTTCTGTCTTTAAATATAACGCCCATACCATATTAACAAAAAAGAAAGTGTCTCACTGAGGTAACAAGTTAGTGAAGCAAAGATACACAAATAAACAGGGAAATATATTTCTGCTAATCTATATTTTAGAAAGTATCCGGATTCTCTTCAAACTTTGATATGATTCTTATCCGCCTTAGGATAAAGTTGTTGATATATAAGGTGGTGCCCGATCTGCTTTGTAGTAAACGCCTCACTTTATCGAGGCGGAAAAATCCAATTCCGCATGATAGCATCCTGTAAAAAGGAGTACGGTCAAAATCCAAGATTACTCCACATTCGGTCTTTATGAATACGACAAGCCCCCAATGATATGCGCAAAAGAGTAAGACGCCTTTTCAATTATCAGAGAAGGGAAGCGCATTGTTTCTATTCTGTATATGCCGGAATACCCGGATCATTTTGTCCATGTATGCTCTGGTCTGTATTTCTTTACAAACAGCTCCGGTCTGTCCGTGGCCAGCACATCCACCCCGAGTTCAATAGCTTTCCGGTCAGACTCTTCTACATCGTCAGTACCCAGTGCCAATGCAAGCACCTTCAATCCTTTCTTATGGCACCGTTCCACCAGGAGCTTATCCAGTGAATCGATCCGAATAACCGCAATATTGGGATTTATTTCAGCTATAACCTTATCAAGTTCGGCACCACCTCCTACATACGCCTGTAATGTCCGAATTTCAGGAGCCACTTGGCGAAAAGCCTTTGCCTCCTTGTCCGACCAGAAAGTAAATGTACAATTCTCTAACATTCCTTCCCTGCGGACCAGATCCAGCAACTGTCCAAAGTCTCCCGTACGATAATCAAGCGTCAGCTTCAGACCGTTCTGTTTAGCCTTCCGCAATAAAACGTCCAACCGGGGAACACACTGTCCGCTGAACTTTTCGCCAAACCATGAACCTGCATCCAATGTATCGATGTCTGCCGAAAGCCACTCTCTAATCAGCCCGGTTCCATTCGTCGTACGATCCAAGGTAGAATCATGCAATAAATAGAATACGCTGTCCTTACTGATACAAATATCACATTCCATGAAGTCAATCTTATACTTTATACATGAATCCGCCGAAGCCAGCGTATTCTCCGGAGCAATACAGTCCGCTCCCCGGTGTCCACTCAGTTCCGGCAAGCGGATAGGTTCACTCTTACATGCTCCCATCCATAAAGCTAAGAATGCGTAAACGACTATTGAAAATATCTTAGAAAATCTTTTTTCCACTCTGACTATACTCTATCAATGTTTTATAATAGTAGCGGCAAAGATACACAAATCTCTCCTTGCTTGTTTACTTTCAGAAAGCATTTTATAAAAAACAACCTGCCTTTTTTCTCCCCAATCCACATTCCGGGAGCAAAAAGACAGGTTGTCTTACAATCAGTTATCTGACCGGTTTATTCTTTCTCGCCAAAAGCAAGATCACCCGCATCACCCAATCCGGGAACAATATAAGAGTGTTCATTTATCTCAGGATCGATAGCTGCACACCAGATTGTAGTTTTATCCTCCGGCAGAATACTGGCTATATGATCGACAGCCCTTTGGCTGGCAATAATCGAAGCAACATGAATTTCAGACGGATGTCCCTTCGTCAACATGGCCTGATAACTCAGTTCCATACTTCCGCCGGTGGCAAGCATCGGATCTGTAATGATAAGAGTTTTCCCGTCGATACGCGGTGAAGCGATGTATTCAATATGTATGTCGAATTTCAACGTATCCTTGTACTTACGATAAGCAGAAACAAAAGCGTTCTCGGCATAATCGAAATAGCTCAGGAATCCTTGGTGGAAAGGTAACCCGGCACGAAGAATCGTACTAATAACCAATGGATTGTCCGGTGTTCTGACAGGTGCTATCCCCAATGGAGTTTGTATCTCCTTCACCGAATAAGCAAACGTCTTGCTCATTTCATAAGCCATTACCTCGCCGATACGTTCAATGTTGCGACGAAAACGCAAACGGTCGTTCTGAACCTCAACGTTCCTTATCTCTGATACATACTGATTCAATATTGAGTCTGTCTCACTTAAATTAATAATCTTCATCTTTTCAACTGCGTTTTAATATTCAGGTTTTATACGGTGCAAAGTAAATGATAATCTTTCAATTTGCAACGTTCAGTTTGCAGATATTGTTACGTAAACATAAAACGGTTTCTATTAAAGAAAAATTTCTCTAATATATTCTTTGTTTCCAAAGAAAGCATTACTTTTGTAGTCGATTTACAAGGGGATGTTTAAAAACATTCCATTCCGAACGCCAGAAAGAGATAATAAACAATATACCAATTTTAATTAATTCAAAAGAAAATGGCAAATTTAGATTTAAGCAAGTACGGTATTACAGGTGTAACTGAAATCCTGCACAACCCGTCTTACGATGTTTTGTTCGCTGAAGAAACAAAACCAGGTCTGGAAGGCTTTGAAAAAGGTCAAGTAACAGAATTGGGTGCTGTAAACGTAATGACTGGCGTTTACACTGGCCGTTCTCCTAAAGATAAATTCTTCGTTAAGAATGAAGCTTCTGAAAATTCAGTATGGTGGACTTCTGAAGAATACAAGAACGACAACAAACCTTGTTCAGAAGAAGCTTGGGCTGACCTGAAAGCTAAAGCCGTTAAAGAACTTTCTAACAAACGCCTGTTCGTTGTTGATACTTTCTGTGGTGCTAACGAAGGTACTCGCATGAAAGTACGTTTCATCATGGAAGTAGCTTGGCAGGCACACTTCGTAACTAACATGTTCATCCGCCCGACAGCTGAAGAACTTGCTAACTACGGAGAACCTGATTTCGTATGCTTCAACGCTTCTAAAGCAAAAGTTGATAACTACAAGGAACTGGGTCTGAACTCAGAAACTGCTACAGTTTTCAACCTGAAGACTAAAGAACAAGTTATCCTGAATACTTGGTACGGTGGTGAAATGAAGAAAGGTATGTTCTCAATCATGAACTACATGAACCCGCTTCGTGGTATCGCTTCTATGCACTGCTCTGCTAACACAGATATGGAAGGAACTAGCTCTGCTATCTTCTTCGGTTTGTCTGGTACAGGTAAGACTACTTTGTCTACTGACCCGAAACGTAAATTGATCGGTGACGACGAACACGGATGGGACAACGAAGGTGTATTCAACTACGAAGGTGGTTGCTACGCTAAAGTTATCAACCTGGATAAAGAAAGCGAACCGGATATCTTCAACGCTATCAAACGTGACGCTCTGTTGGAGAACGTAACAGTAGCTGCTGATGGCAAAATCAATTTCGCTGACAAATCAGTAACAGAAAACACTCGTGTTTCTTATCCTATCTACCACATCGAAAACATCGTTAAACCGGTGTCTAAAGGTCCTCACGCTAAACAAGTTATCTTCTTGTCAGCTGATGCCTTCGGTGTATTGCCTCCGGTATCTATCTTGAACCCGGAACAAGCTCAGTACTACTTCCTGTCTGGATTTACAGCTAAATTGGCTGGTACAGAACGTGGTATCACTGAACCGACTCCGACATTCTCTGCTTGCTTCGGTGCTGCATTCTTATCATTGCACCCAACTAAATATGCAGAAGAATTGGTTAAGAAGATGGAAATGACCGGTGCTAAAGCATACTTGGTTAACACAGGATGGAACGGAAGCGGCAAACGTATTTCTATCAAAGATACTCGTGGTATCATCGACGCTATTCTTGACGGTTCTATCGACAAAGCTCCTACTAAGGTTATTCCTTTCTTCGACTTTGTTGTTCCTACAGAACTTCCGGGTGTTGATCCGAAGATCCTTGATCCTCGTGATACTTACGCTGATCCTGCACAGTGGAATGAAAAAGCAAAAGACCTTGCCGGTCGCTTCATCAAGAACTTCGCTAAGTTCACTGGAAACGAAGCTGGTAAGAAGTTGGTTGCTGCTGGTCCGAAACTCTAATCAGACAAAGTTAACAACTTTAAATAATCGAAAGGCGACTCTGCAAAGGGTCGCCTTTCTTTTTTTGTCCTGTACCACACAAGAACCTACCGACTAAAAAATCTCTTCTCAATTAACATTGTTAATGCCGCTTGCATATCACTTTCTTCCTATATGCAAACAACAAGTCTTTTGCGCCTAAAAGATTTGTTATCTGTCATCAAAACACTTATTTTAAGACCATGTTAAAACAAGTATTTCAACAACCCAATGTACATTCTTCATCTTGCTGATTTTCAATATGACAGATAGAAAAGAGCCCTATTCCTGAAAGATATCATCCATTTGCTCTTCAAAGACATAATTATCATTCTGATAAGTACCTCTCGCTTCGAGATCAAAAGAAAATATCAACCGAACGATATAATTCCCCGGTACGGAGACGAAATAAATCATACAAAGAATGAAATTTGCGTAAAGAATGGAATTATTTAATTTCCCAGAATACAATCAGCCCATTGGCAAAATCAACAACCTGATAAACGATATAATAAAAGTAGTGATAAACATTTCAACGGAAAAGTCGGCTAAGTTCTAACTGGACTTATTCTTTGTCCTATATATTGTTTGTTCTAAATCAGTTTTCTCAAAATTCCATCTACTACCGATGGAATACAGATTCGCCTCTAAATCCTTATATGGGACAAAAATAAAACGAATTTTAATAAGAAGCAAGAGATATTAATAAAATATTAAAAAATATAGGTTCACATTTACTATTTTATTTTTGATATATAGAGTGTCCCTTGTAAAAAATGAAAGAATAAATCTTTTTGGGTAGAAACTTTGAATTGATTATTCGCTTATATTATTACTTTTTTCTGTAATATTTTCGGTAAAACTAACCATTTGTCTATTGCATATTTACGCATATCTATCTTTTCATATCACATTTCGTGTGATAATCAACCATATATATTCCTTCTATCCAAGTTCAGTTAGAACTGAGATAGCATTTATACCTATATTGCAAATAAACGAAATATATATACACTATTATAAAACATGACAAAATAATCCAAATGCCCCCTTTAAATAACTAAAATATAATTTTTAAGAAATGCCTATGACAAAGTAAAGACACAAAAAACTAAATGATACGGAGGAACACATTTCCATCTGTACAATCAAATCTTGAAAGAATTAACAAACGAATGTTTAACCGAACAATTTAGTGTATGACAGAAAAAACTAACCTGTTTCCGAGCCTAATCCGGTTTCGAGAAACAAATCGCCTGAAAATGGCAATCGCTGCTTCTATTATGCTATGGTGTGCTACACCTCAGCAAGCGGCAGCCGATACTTACGAAAAACACGAAATCGCCTCCGTACAACAGCAGAAAGTGAAAACGACAGGTACGGTAGTGGACCAGAACGGAGAAGCCATGATCGGTGTATCCGTCAAAGTAAAAGACAATGCTACCATGGGTGCCATTACTGACCTGGAAGGAAAGTTCTCTATCGACACCCCTAAAGGCGCTACACTCGAAATCTCCTACATTGGTTATAAAACCGTTACAGTCAAAGCAGAAGGTACAGCTCTCAACATTACGATGCAAGAGGATGCCGAAGTATTGGATGAAGTTGTGATCGTGGGCTATGGTTCACAGAAAAAAGTGAACGTAACCGGTGCTGTAAGTATGGTAGACTCTAAGGTAATCGAGTCACGTCCGGTCTCTAACGTATCACAGGCCTTGCAAGGTGTGGTTCCGGGCTTGAACTTGACAGTTCCTACTGCCGGTGGCGCATTGGATGCAGGAATGAATATCAGTATCCGTGGTGCGGGTACGATCGGTGACGGATCCAGTTCTTCTCCTTTAATTCTTATCGATGGTATGGAAGGAGATATGAACAGTATTAACCCTAACGATATCGAAAATATTTCTGTATTGAAAGATGCTGCCGCATCTTCTATCTATGGTTCACGTGCCCCGTTTGGTGTTATCCTGATCACTACCAAGAGTGGTAAAGCAGGCCGCACAAGCGTTAATTATAGCACTAATGTCCGTTTCAAATCTCCTATGTCGATGCCGGAAATGATGGACTCATGGAGTTTTGCCAACTATTGGAACGAGGCCGGTATCAACCAGAACGGTAATATCAAGTTCACTCAGGATGTAATGGATAAGATTCTGGCATTCCAGCAGGGAACCTTAACAGGACCGGATGCCGCCGGAATTTCCTGGCAAGACGGTGAGTGGAAGAAATATGCCGGTGCATGGGCCAATACAGACTGGTTTAAAGAACAGTATCACAGCATCGTATCCAATGAGCACAACATATCAGTGAATGGAGGTACAGATAAAGTGACTTATATGGTTTCAGCCGGTTACATGGGCGATAAGGGACTGACTCGCCATGGAGATGACCGCCTGACTCGTTATAACCTTTCAGGTAAAATCAACGCAACACTTTCTAAATATGTGAAGTTAATGTATAACACCAAATTTATTCGTGAGGATTATGACCGTCCCTCTTACCTGACGAGTAATTTCTACCACAATATCGCTCGCCGCTGGCCGACCAATCCGGTAAAAGACGCCAATGGATACTATCTGGATCATAGTGAAATTATTCAGATGGAAGAAGGTGGACGTGATGTGACTCAAAAAGATCAATTCTATCAACAGATTCAGTTGGTTGTTGAACCTTTGAAAGACTGGTTGATCCATGCTGAAGGTAACATGAAGATTGTCAATAATCAGAATCAGTGGGAAGTATTGCCTGTATATTATCACGATGGCGAGGGAAGCCTGTTGCATGGCATGGTTCGACGGATATACTCCGGGAATGTCACGTGTCAACCAAAGTTATTGGAAAGACAACAATTATTCTCTAAACCTGTATACTGATTATTTCAAGCAGATCGGTGATCATTACTTTAAAGTGATGGGAGGTTTTAATGCCGAATTGTATAAACGGACAAACTTATCAGGACAGCGTGATGAGTTGATCACTCCGGATGTTCCGACATTGAATACCGGTACTACTGAACAGAAAGCAAATGGTGGTTACTCCCACTGGGCAAATGCCGGTTTCTTCGGTCGTATCAACTATAACTATAAAGAACGTTATTTGTTGGAAATCAATGGTCGCTATGACGGATCTTCCCGTTTCATCGGAGACAAACGTTGGGGCTTCTTCCCATCATTCTCTGCCGGTTGGAATGTTTCTCGCGAACCCTTCTGGAGAGATCTGGAACACATTGTGAATAATTTCAAGATCAGAGGTTCATGGGGTGAATTGGGTAACTGTAACACAACTGCTTTCTATCCTTCTATCAGACAATGCCTACAGGTGTTGAAAACAGCGGTTGGCTGATCAATGGAAAGAAACCGAATACAGCTTCTGCACCGGGCATTGTGAGTGCTGAAATGACATGGGAAACCGTTCGTTCATGGAATATCGGTTTTGACTTCGGTTTACTCAACAATCGTTTGACGGGTTCATTTGACTATTTCGTTCGTAATACACTTGATATGATTGGTCCGGCTCCACAATTACCGGCAACACTGGGTGCTACGGTTCCTAAGGTAAACAATGCGGATATGAAAGCATGGGGTTTTGAAGTGGAAGTTTCTTGGAGAGACCGTATTAAAGATTTTAATTACGGAGTGAAATTCGTTCTTTCCGATGACCAGAGAAAGGTAACACGCTATCCGAACGAAGAACTGAATAGAAACCAGTGGTATGCAGGAAGAATGGATGGTCTGGTTTGGGGATATGAGACAGTAGGTATTGCCAAGACAGATGCGGAAATGGAAGCACACCTGGCTTCATTACCCAATGGAGGACAAAGCCAGCTAGGTAGTAAGTGGGCTGCCGGTGACATCATGTACAAAGACCTGAACGGAGATGGTAAAATTTCTTCGGGAGACGGTACTTTGAATGATCTCGGCGACTTGAAGGTGGTAGCCAATACTCAATTACGATTTAAATATGGTTTGACACTAGATGCATCCTGGAAAGGTTTCGATTTCAGTGCTTTCTTCCAAGGAGTAGGCAAGCGTGATGTTGTTGTCGGAGGACCGTATTTCTGGGGAGCTAACGGACAAGGAATGTGGCAGGCTGCTGCTTTCAAAGACCACATGGATTATTTCCGTCCGGAAGATACAGAAAGTGTATTTGGACCGAATGTAGATGCCTATTATCCGAGAGTCATCTTTGGCGGTGGCAGCAGTGAAGGTGGAAAGAATACTCTGACACAGTCACGTTACGTACAGAACGGTGCTTATATTCGTTTGAAGAACTTACAACTGGGTTATACTTTACCAAGCACTATCACAAAGAAATTTGCTGTAAATTACTTCGTGTATATGTTTCGGGAGATAACTTATGGACAGGTACAAAGATGAGGTATTCGACCTGAAGTACTGGGTAGCACCGGTGATGCAGGAAAAGCATATCCTTTGGCAAGAGTGTGGTCTGTTGGTCTTAACGTAAACTTTTAATTGATACTTTTTATGAAAATAACATTCAAATATATAACTCTATCTCTGTTGGCCGGAGCGTCTTTACTGACCTCTTGCGAAGATTTTCTGGACAGAGAGCCGTTGGATTCGGTTACTCCGGATACATATCTTAAGAATGAAAGTCAATTGGCTGCCTATGCTATCAATGCATACAGTTTCAATATTCATAGTGGATATAATGGAGGTCCGATCGTATCAGACAATGGCACTGACAATCAAGCTACTGCATCACCCAATACGACTTATTGGGAACCGGGACAGTGGCGTGTAGGTACTTATGACGCATGGGGATTCGGCACTATCCGTAACCTGAACTATTTCCTGGAAATCGTGATCCCGCGTTGGGAAGCAGGAGAAATCGAAGGTGTTGAAAAGAACATTAAACAATATATCGGCGAGATATATTTCCTCAGAGCATGGGAGTATTTCAGCAAGCTACAGAATCTTGGAGACTTCCCTATCCTCACTAAGGTATTATCTGATAAGAAAGAAGATCTTATCGAAGCAAGTAAGCGTCGCCCGCGCAACGAAGTGGCACGTTTCATCCTTAGCGACCTGGATAAGGCTGCCGAACTGATGACTAACAGCCCCGTAGGTGGAAAAATCGCCTGACACGTAACGCAGCATTACTGGTGAAGTCAAGAGTTGCTTTATCTGAAGCTACCTGGTTGAAATATCATAGAGGTACCGGACGTGTGCCGGGTGACGATACGTGGCCGGGAAAACAAAAAGATTACTTGAAGGACTTTACCATTAACGTCAATCAGGAAATTGACTTCTTCTTAACAGAAGCCATGGCTGCTGCCAAAGAAGTAGGAGATCAGATCACATTGACTGTGAACAGTAAAGAGGTGAATCCTACCTCTTCAGCTTCGGGATGGAATCCGTTCTTTGAAATGTATAATTCTAAAAATCTGGAAGATCTGTCAGAAGTTGTATTCTGGAAAGCTTATGATAAAGCACTCAGTGTAAACCACAATGCCACTTATTACACTTCTCGTGGAGGTGGTAATTATGGTTTTACAAAGGGATATGTCAAGACGTTCCTGATGGAGAACGGTTTGCCATGGTATGCTTCGAACAGCCAATATCAAGGGGATGACCATATCTATAAAGAGTTTCAGAACAGAGACTACCGTTTGAGACTGTTCTCGGCTTCGGAGTTGGATAGACTGCAAATGAAACAAGAGCCGGTAGAGAGTGATCCGACGACATGGAACGTACCTAAGATCCTGGAATTACCGGAAGGAAGAAACGTAACCGGTTATCACATCCGTAAAGCCATGTCATACGAAATAGCTCAGGGAAGCGGTGGTGATACTCACTTCTTGTCTGATTACGGCTGTGTTGTATTCCGTGGTGTAGAAGCTATGTTGAATTACATGGAAGCTTGTTACGAAAAGAACAGCAACCTGGATGCTACCGCAGAAAGTTACTGGAAAGCAATTCGTACACGTGCAGGTGTAGATCCGGATTTCAACAAAACAATTGCTGCTACTGATTATACTAAAGAAGATGACTGGGCTATTTATTCAGCTGGTCAGCCGGTAGATAAAACATTGTATAATATCCGTCGTGAACGTAGATGTGAGTTCATTGCAGATGGCATGCGAATGTGGGATTTGAAACGTTGGCGTGCGCTCGACCAAGTGAAGAATTATGTTATCGAAGGATTCAACCTGTGGGGAGGCGGTGCTGCTGAACTTTATAAAGACGATAAAGGTGAAGTCGGTTGATTACAACCGGCGATCAAGCAAATGTTTCAAGTCAGGCTGCAAGCGGCAATAACTTGTGCCCTTACAGAATGACAGAAAAAAATAATACGATGTATAATGGATATACATGGACACCGGCTTGCTACTTGTATCCAATCGTATTCAGTGATTTCATGCTTTCATCTCCTGATGGTGATGTGAACAACTCACCTATTTATCAGAATCCGGGATGGCCTATTGAGGATGGTGCTTCAGCATTGGAATTACCGAATTAAGGATAAAGAAAAACCTAACATTTTTCAATAGGTTATTTTCAATAAGCGATTTATCGCTACTACGTGAGGCCTGTAAAAGGAAATCGAATCCTAAGGCCTCACTAAGCTAAAAAATCTTACCCAAGTTTACGCAGTTCAGCGTATTCTTGGGTAAGTTGTTTTTAAATGGTATTAAGTGCCATTTGGGTTATTCCTTATTATGGCTTTTATCAGAGACAAGAATGGAATGGTAAAATATGGTGCATCGGAAACACTATAAAGTCACACCGTCCATCTCCACTTTCAGTTACATTCAAGTGCATGACCGGTGACTCCATCAATCTAATATTTCTATTTTTATATTTCTTCCTTGGAGAGGGTATGGGGGAATCCGATTGTGTTTCCGTGCCTTTTCAAATTATTAGCAAAATAGCTTGTGATTTTTTCCAAGTTTCTTTCAGTTACTTTTACCATCTGTATTAGATTGATTATTAATGGTGTACTAAACGGAGTGTAAAACGGTGAAGATGCTTGGTCGAATATTTTAATGCTTCTGAGTGGGAGGTATAATACCTATTTTCTACCTTTTACTTATATATGCATCTGAAATATAGTTGATTATTGTTTATGGGAGGAGTTGTGAACGTATCCGCATGTTTCTTCTGCCATCTCAGTGCTAACCGGATAAATGAAAATCTTAATGCCATTAAATCTTTATTATATAAATTATGTTGGTATAAAAAAATATAGTAAAAAGTTGCGGGGATATTAACTTCTTATTATCTTTGGCCCCATAATAAATACTAATAATTGCAAATGCAATGGTTAACTGGTCCTAAGAGCTATCTGTTGTCTTTTCGTATAATTCCTAAGTACTGAAAGAACCTATCTCATGTAGCTCTATTTTTTCCAGATAGCAATCAGCATAGTTCAGCAAGGTTATTGAACAGACTTAATATTATAAACCAAAAGCTAATGCCTATGAGAACCTGAAAAAATCCCCTCAAACCGATGTAGATTAGACAGTCTGATCTATATCCTCCAAATCACATTTTATGTTTAACCGAATAATTTAATGTATGACAAAAAGAACTTGCCAATTTCCGAAGCACACATGCCTTCGAGAAATCAACTTTTTGAAGATAGCAGGTATCAGTCTCCTGCTATTCTGCACGACATCACAAATTGCCGTAGCAGACAGTTATGAAAAAAATGCTGTCACAGCCACACAGCAGAGTAAAACAGAGAAAATAACAGGTAAAATAGTCGATGAGAGCGGAGAGGCCATCATCGGTGCCTCGGTAAAAGTACAAGGAAGCACTATCGGTACCATCACCAATATGGAAGGAGAGTTTATGATACCGAATGTCCCCAACAAGGCCGTACTCGAAATCAGCTACATCGGATACAAGCCCTTAGAAGTCGCTGTCGGAAAATCCAAAGATTTACGCATCACGATGGAAGAAGACACTAAAACGCTGGATGAAGTCATCGTAGTAGGTTACGGTACGACTTCTAAACGTAAAACAACCGCCGCCATTGCCAGTGTCAATACAGAAGACATTATCAAAGCACCGACGGCAAACATCACCCAAAGCCTGGCAGGACGTGCTCCCGGTCTGTTGGTCACAACCAGCGGAGGCGGTCTGAATAACTTTTCCAGTGTCTCTATCCGTGGAGGGGCACTCCGCTTTATGTAATAGACGATGTGATTTCCGAAGAGCGGGATTTCCGCAATCTGAATGCTGAAGACATCGATCAGATCACAATCCTGAAGGACGCCGCTTCTACCGCCGTTTACGGAGCACGTGCTGCCAACGGTATCGTAATGATAGTAACCAAGCAAGGCAAAGCAGGGAAAATGAGCGTCAATTATAACTTTAACTATAACTGGAGCCAACCTGCCAATATGCCCAATAAGCTGGATGCCCACGATGCAGCCTTCTACAAGAACATGAGTATGACCAATGACGGATTGGCACCGGCCTATACGGACGATGAACTGGAACTGTTCCGCAACGGATCAGATCCACGCAGATATCCTAATACGGACTGGCAAAAACTCTGTTTGAAGAACTTCGCACCGGAAATGCAACATACCCTGACTGTCACCGGTGGTAGCGAAAAGATAAAAGCATATACCTCTTTGGGGTTCTACGATCAGAAGTCACTCTATAAGTCGATGTAAACAGTTTCAAACGCTACAACTTCCGCACAAATATCGTAGCAGATTTCAAAGAAATAGGTTTGAAAGTAACTTCCAGCATCGAAGCTTACAAAACGGACTTAAGATCGCCTAATGCCAAATCGGGAGACAGCTATTATCACACCTGGGGACACATCCAGAATAAAGCCCCCTGGGAAATAGCATACAATCCGAACGGACAAATATTCAACACACCGGATAACCCATTGATGGAGATCTCCCCCGACGCCGGATACACTAAAAACGAAAACCTCAGTGCCATAGCAAACCTCGCACTGGAGTGGAGCGTACCTTATGTACCGGGCCTACGATTGAAAGCACTGGGTAACTACCGTATCAACAACGACAAGTCAAAAAGTTGGAAAAATCACCTTTAGCATACGATTGGGATGGCAACCCCAACGATCCCGGTAAACCTTCACTGAGCAAGTCTTATTCAAACTGGTCATCATACACCGTACAAGGCTTTGCCAATTATGACCGTACTTTCAATCAGGTACACACAATCAGCGCCACAGCCGGTATCGAAGCCTATAAACTCTTTAAAGACGATGCCTCGTTATCCCGCGAAGAATATTTGCTGGACGTAGACCAGATCGGTGCAGGTCCTGTATCTACAGCCAAAAACAGTTCTTCGGAAGGTGAAGAAGCGCGTGCCGGTGTAGTAGCCCGACTGAAATATGACTATGCCAGCAAATATGTGGCCGAAGCCAGCCTCCGTTACGACGGTAGCGACAATTTCCCGCGAGGTAAACGCTGGGGAACATTCTATGCCGGCTCTCTTGCATGGGTCATTTCGGAAGAAAGTTTCTGGCAGACATTAAAAGACCGTCATATTTTCGACCAATTCAAGGTAAGAGCTTCTTATGGCGAGATCGGTTCAGACGCCATCGGACGCTATGCTTACCTGCAATCATACGGACTGAACGACCGTGGCTACCTGCTTAACGGAAGTTGGTATCCGGGATTTTCCGAAGGTGCCTTGGTCAGCAAAGACATTACCTGGTATACTACCTGCGACTTTAACATCGGATTCGATTTCGGATCGCTCAACAACCGTCTTTCGGGTTCTGTAGACTATTTCCGCAAGAGCACCAAAGGTTATCTGACCTCTCCGTCGGCAGTAGCTTATACCGACCGTTGGGCATCGCATTACCCCAAGTAAAGTCAAATGGCGAGTTCATCCGCCAAGGTGCCGAGTTCATCCTGCAATGGAAAGAGAAAAGAGGTGATTTTGAATACACACTTTCGGGCAATTTCACCTACTTCGACCAATACTGGAACATCAATCCGAACGAAGCGGAAACCGATACCAAGAACCCATACAAACGTACTACACAAGCCAAAGGATATTGGGGTATCGGATACGACTGCCTGGGTTATTATCAGAATCAGGAAGACATCATGAACTCACCCAAACGTCAGAGTTCCGTCAACTTAGGTGCAGGCGACCTGAAATACAATGACTTCAACGGCGACGGTATCATTGACGGTTCCGACCAGCACCGCATCGGCAAAAACAGTATGCCCCGCGGCCAATACGGCTTCAGTGCCGACTTGAACTACAAAGGCTGGTTCATGAACATGCTGTGGCAGGGAGCTACTCCGGCCGACCTTTATATGGGCGGTATGATTCAGGGAAGCCAAAGCGGCAGCGGTTATCCTCCTGTTATCTATGACTTCCAGACCGACGTATGGACTCCGAATAATACGGGAGCCCGCTATCCACGTTTGAGAAGTACGGCAAGCTACAACGGCAGTAACAACTACGGCAGCTCAGACTTCTGGCTGATCAACACAGGCTATCTTCGCCTGAAGACATTATCCATCGGCTACGACTTCAAACATAAACTACTCAAAAGAGTGGCATGGATGAATAAATGCAACGTTTCTCTGAATGGTTATAACTTACTGACTTTCAGCAAAGCGAATAAGTTCGACATCGACCCGGAAATCGGCGACGGCAACCTCTACACCTATCCGGTTTCAAGAGTATACTCCATCAGTGTCAACGTAGGATTCTAAATAGTATGAACTTAAAAAGAAGACAATATATGAAATTCATAAAATACATCACTCCTGCGCTCTTTTGCGCAGCACTGACACTCCAGAGCTGTGAACACTTCCTGGATACGAAGCCTATGGAATCTTATTCGGAAGACCTCGTCTGGAGCCTAAAATCGACAGCGGACGCTTTTGTATTGCAAACCTACAACAATGTCCTCCCCTTCTATCACGATATCCGCACGGAGGAGCAATGGACCTTGAATTCGGTCATGCGCCAGAACTGCCCGAATGAAGCCAGAGATCTTATGAACCGTGACTGGTCATGGGGATTCAACCAGTTCGGCACCATCCGCCGATGTAACCTGATCATCGAAAATCGCAAGCATCTACAGGTTTGTCCGATGCAGATAAAAAAGCATTGGTAGCCGAAGGAAAGATGCTGCGTGCAATGACCTATTATTATATTGCCAAGCATTGCGGACGTGTGATCTGGGTAGACCATGTATTGGCTGAAACGGATGAATTCAACTTACCGCTCACAGAATCTATCGACAAAACGTACGACCTGATCCTGAAAGATATAGATGATGCCATCGCAGGACTGCCCGAAACCTCCCTGCAAGGGCGTATCAATGCCAATGCAGCCCGTGCGCTGAAATCAGAAGTATGCCTGACAGCTGCTGCCTACAGCACAGACGACACCCGCAAGAAGTCACTCTTCGAACAGGCCGTAGCTGCAGTAGACGGTATACAAGGATACACACTGGACAGCAATTACGGCAGTATGTTCAACCAGGATGGTGCCAGGACATCTCCCGAAATCATTCTGGCACAATATTACAGCAAGGATAACACCAACGGTGCAGGTACACTTATGCAGGAGATGCTTCCCAACCAGAGCAACAAACGCCTGGAAGACTACGGAGGACGTCCGTTCTTCAATCAGGACCTGGTGTTTGAATGCTGGCTGGAACACTCACCTTCCCAGAATCTGGTGGACGATTATTTAGTAATAGACCAGATTACCAACCAAGGAGTGAAATGGAATGAGTCGACCCAGTTCGTGAACAACACGACACCATTATCCAATGCCGACGTAGCCGACATGGCTGTAGATGCCAAGGAGCTGGATGACAACAGCCTGGCATATCAGACAAACAGCAACGCTCCGGACGTGCAGATCAATGACTTTATGTACAAGAACCGTGACCAACGCTTCTATCACTCCATCCAGTATGATTCGTGCATGTTCTACAATGAGCTGATCACTCTTCATAAGGGCGGAAACCTGCATAGGACAGCCGTAGACGGTAAGACACCGGGCAACGGATACATCCCCATAACGAACTACATCTGGCGCAAATATATCTATGTCAATGCCGAACGCATCCTCTGGAACAATCCGACCGACTACCATTATGTCATCTTCCGCTACGGACGCGCATTGTTGAATAAGGCCGAAGCCTTGCTCGGACTTGCCCAATACGATGCCTCCAAAGTGAGCAGTGCGGTAGCCACATTCAACCGGACACGTACCACTCACGGCAATCTGCCTCCTTCCATCGCCACTTCACTGGCCGACGCATGGCACGATTATAAGATTGAACGTCACGTAGATCTGGCTCTGGAAGGCGATTATTACTGGAGTCTGTTACGCTGGGGCATGTACGGCGGCGAAGCCAATCACGGGAAACCCGCAGGAGACATCATTCCGGAATTGAGTTCACCGGCCACCTTTGTTGAGATCAGCCAAGACAGACATCGCATGTTTGTAGGTACTGTAGGATATACCAATGCCGACCGTACATTCTCCAAGAAACGCTACCTGTTCCCGATCACACAAAGCATCATCAATGCCAACTCCGCCATCAATGACAGCGACCAGAACCCGGGATGGTAAACCTAACAGTTCATTCATTAAATAAATTAAGAAGAAAATAATATGAAGAGAATCAAATTATCAGATACTAAATGGTTTATGTTACTGCTGCTGATGTGTGTCCCCATCATCAGTTCTTGCAGTAAAGAAGATCTGCCCGCCTACGAAGAGGCGGAAATAACCAAAGTAGGTGCTTATCACCGCTTCTACTCCGGTGATAAGGATGCCATCACGGGAGAAAACATTGTAGCCGAAAAAGAGCTGGACCGTACAAACAATATCGACTCGGAGCACGGTGTAGCCACTGCCGTATTTACAATTCCTGCCGCAGGGGGCAAATTCACAGAGGCCGAACGCGCTAAAGTGTCATTGAGTAACCTCGTGGTTTACGTCAATGTATCTACCGCCGCCCGCGTCACCCCATTGGACGGTTCACCCAAATTCGGTGTTCCTGCCGATTGGACCCGGGAGCATAAATACAGCGTAATGGCTGCCGACGGTACAAAGAAAATCTGGACAGTGAAAGTTACTCTGAATAAATAAGTCCCCCACTCGATTATGACTCGTAGAAGTCACAGATTCAATAGGTAAGTATTGCTTAATTATCAGATGTTCTCTGAAGCCGTCGGGTAAACATATTTATGGAAATAAATAGTAACCCGGACGGCCTTCTATTTAAGCCTCAAGTG
>ENA-OQIC01000295-OQIC01000295.1-human-gut-metagenome-genome-assembly--contig:-NODE-295-length-22310-cov-2.943741_pt1 | contig 22310 bp, 29 predicted proteins | sample MGYA00242572_ERZ504736 | MGnify/ENA primary metagenome ERZ504736 (study PRJEB26092, sample SAMD00036201) | human gut metagenome | host: Homo sapiens | study: EMG produced TPA metagenomics assembly of...
TAAAATAAAATAAAAGACACACCACCTTCCTTGCACCCGGGCTGACAAGCAGCAAAGGGATGCTTCAGAAGGTGGTGTGTCTTTTTTTATATACTTACTCATACATAGAAAAGCTCGGTTTGCACCAAAACTTATGCATGTACTAATATAATTACTCTGAATGGAAGGGTGTCTTTTCAAAAAGCGTTCTACTATATCAGAAGGCCACCAAAGCTTTTATCCAATTAGCCAACTCATTAAATACATAGGCGCCTTCCTTATAGAGCTCCTACAAAACCTTCAAGTAATCAACTTGGGGAGGAGAAAGGAAAAAAGATTTCCTCTCGCAGTGCGATCGTTTCACGCTAAAGCACTGCTACGAGGACATCTTTTTTCTGGTAGGGATGTATCATTTCAAAACAATGCCGGTGCGCATATTATAATAACTCGCCTTTAGTCGCTACAGTCTTTCCGGTTAGTGTTTTAGGGGAATCCGAATTTGACTTACTCACACATTGTAAATAAATCGCCATCAGGTTTTCACTAGTGTATTAAATAGAGAGTAAAATGTTTTGCATAATCTCTTGCCACTTTTCTCACACATAGCATAATTAAAAATGCCTGATGGACTTTATTAATTTTCCCTTTCTCCCCCACACGAGGTGTTAAGGCGATTAAAAATAAAATCGCTATACTTTTGCCAGTGCCCCTTAATGACTCTGAGAAATGATTAGGAGTATTCCGATTATTGTTATGTAATCGCAAACGGCAAAAAGGCCACTCTGCCTTACGCAGCATCCTTTGCTACGTGTAGCCCGGGTGCAAGGAAGGTAGAGTGGCCTTTATTTCTTTATGATTGTATAACTTACGGAATACGACTAAACATTTCGGAGCTTTGAAAACACTGAAAATATAGCGATTTTATTTTATCGAGTTAATACTCTCGTAATTTCTCCTATGTACATGGTATGGAAGTCTTTTTCCGGATAGTTTTCGGTAATTAGTTTTTTATCAAGAAAACCTTCTTCAACAAGTGGTGCTTTATAGATTTTGCGGCAAACCAGTACCAAATCGGCTTCTTTGAAGTAAGTGGTATTATCCACGAACTCAGGTGTTAAGCCCATTTTTGCCACTTTATCTTCATCGCGGCCGGAATGCGTACCCAAATATGCCAATTGCGTTTATAGTCGTTACTAAAGAAGGACAAAGTAAATTCCTCTTCACGATCAACAAACTCTTTAGTATAGCGTTGCGGACGAATATATACCGTTGCCGTAGGTAAGCCCTTATTGGTTCCCCAAATAGCGCCTAAATGCCCCCAGCTGGCGGTCATCGTATTAAAACCGTTTTGTTCGTTGCCGGCCGTAATCAGCATCCAACCGTCAGAAATAAGTGTCATGGGATTCAATTGTAAATCTTTTACTTGAATTTCTTTCATAATATACATCCTTTCTACTGAATTTTCACAATAAGATTCTATCTATTAAAAACCAATCACCTTAACGAAGATTAGTTAATAATCCTTCAGCTTCCGTTTCATGAACCGGTTCGTTTTGTAAAACAATAGCTACTACTGTCAAAATTACGCTAAGACCTACCATAAGAGCAGCAACCAACGGCGTATAGGCAAGGCCCGCAAAATCAATGACTATGCCGCCTAAAATAGCACCTAACATAATGCCACCGCTAAAGCCGGCAATGTTCAAAGACGAAGCTAAATCAACAGCACTCGGTACAAAACGTTTTGCTAATATCATGTCGCCTGTAACATGGGCACACTCATAAACGCTAATATACCCATACCGGCCACAGTAATAATCGCTGCCGTTGGCGAACCAGAGGTTAAGTAAAATGAAAAGAGAATCAAACTTTGTACGATAAAGGTGTAAAGCAAAGCTTTAATCGGATTGGAGTTACCAAAACGACCGCCCAAGTAATTTCCTATCGCTATCATTATGCCATACATGATAAGCACAATACTAACCGCAGATGCACTAATCTTTGTAATATTTTGTAAAATCGGTGACAAATATGTAAAGGTAGCGAAGGTTCCACCATAGCCTAATACGGTAATTACTAATGACAAAATAATCTGTGGCGTTGTAATCAATTTCCATTGATCGCCCCAACTAGGTTTACTCACAATCTGACCTGCATTGTTAGGAATATAACGCAAGTTGAGCCATAAAGTAAGGGCCGCTACGGTCACAACACCCCAGAAAGATACACGCCAACTTAGAAATTCACTGAGATACGTTCCGAGTGGCACCGCAAAAGCCGTTGCAATAGTAAAGCCGCTAAAAATAAAGGCAATCGCACCCGCACTTTTATTAGGCGCCACTAAACTTACGGCTACCGAGGATGCAATGGCAAAAAACAAGCCATGAGCCGCAGCCGCCATGATTCGGCCAACCAACAACCAAGTAAAAGATGTGGCCATCGCAGTGAACACATGACCAATTAAAAATAAGGCAACCGCAAATACCAAAAGGCGTTTGCGATTTACTTGTGCCGTTAGGGATGTTAAAATTACGCCGCCTACGGCTACACCAAAGGCATAAAGTGAAACGGTACTGCCCGCTTCAGACAAGCTTACGCCAAATTCTTGTGAAAACATCGGCAAGAGACCTACAGGAATGAATTCCGTAATGCCCGTACCGAAAAACATCATCGCCAGCGCTATAAGCGCCATTTTTGTTTTATCCATATAATTCCAAAAATCCTCCCATCTCTTTTATACGCTATTTTCTTCAATAAAAAATTTATACTCTCACACGAATTCATTTACTGAACTTGTAACAATTGCAATTATAGAGCATAGTATTAGTCCTGAAAAGACGGCACTTTTTTGTATTATAGGAACATAAATGTTACAATTTAACTATATTCAATGTTTTGGAGGTGAAAAATTTTTGCGAAACTTATATCATTTAGCCATTGAGGCTACGTTAGAAGCTCTTACCGGCAAATGGAAAGTATCTATCCTCTGCCATTTAGGTAACGGAACCTTGCGCACCGGCGAATTAAAACGTTTGATGCCCAATATATCTCAACGTGTGCTCACCCTCCAACTTCGCGAATTGGAAGATGCGGGCATTATCACCCGCACTGTATATAACGAAGTCCCTCCGCGTGTAGAATACAGCCTAAGCGAACGCGGCCAAAGCCTTCGCCGCATTTTAGGCGAAATGTCAGACTGGGGTGCCGAATTAATAGAAGCACGTCGTGCCGCCGGTGAAACCGTAGAAGTCACCGCTCCCGAAGACGATGGACTCAGACCATAAAAAAATATCCTCAAAGTAAATTTGCTCTTAATCATTATGCTTGCAATATAAACTCCCAATACTTTAAATTGAGATGATAATCCCTCCAAGAAAAAAGATATGCTCGGAGTATCGCCTTGCTGCTTGTCAGCCCAGCGGTACGAGAACATATCTTTTTCTCTTCTTTCTTCGTCCCCCACAGCAACAAAATATTCTCTATGTAACTGATTTGCTAATGTTGTAGCAAGGATGTTAGTTCTATGACTGAAAGCAAAAGGAAGGGTTCCCCGGAGTAGTGCTTTAGCGTGAAACGATCGCACTACGAGGGGAACCCTTCTTTTGCTTATACTTATAGGGAACATCTTACTACAACATTAGCATGTTGCTAGAGAATATTTTATTGCTGACTCTTTTTCCAATCATCCACCAATTGTTGTGTATATGAACCGCAGTCTTTATACACAACATCAATCTTATGATTCAAAAGTTCCAAGCAATTTTGAATTTCTTCTAGTTTTTCAAGCAAGTTATCCCGTGTTTCCACAAGGATTTCGCGGCGAGCCGGTTCGGTACCGGTACCTTGCAAGGCAAGTTTTACATATTCCACGATACCTTCCAAAGGTACGCCTGCTTTTTAAAGCAAAGGGCGAATTCAACCCACTTGATGGTTACTTCGTCGAAATCGCGGATGCCTGATGCCGTACGCGGCACGCTTGGAATCAAGCCGATGCGTTCATAATAACGAAGGGTATCCGTTGTAATATCAAACTTTTCAGCAACTTCTTTTATTGTCATTGTATCATCTCCTTGTAAGTTTTTAGTTATGCTATATTATGCTTTTGACACATTATTTACTGTAATTATTGTACCCCTTTGAGTTAACTTTAAGTCAAGTTATCTGTTATTAAAAATATGATTATCAGATAGAGTTTTTCAAAATTTAGAGTCTTAGCGTATAAAACTAGAAGCATAAGATAAAAATGCTAAAGTATAGAGTATAGGTATGTAAGAAAAGAAAACCCTTGAGGAGCAATATTTCCTCAAGGCTTAGTTAATTTTATTTTTTAATACCACCAGTACAAAGTAAAGGCGTATTCATTCTTAGCCGGATTTGTCGACTTAAACGTGTTCCAAAGCTTGTGCCAAATCATCGATTAAGTCCTCCACGTTTTCAATGCCCACGGAGATACGGATCATGTCCGGTGTTACGCCGGCCGCTTTTTGTTCTTCTTCATTAAGCTGCGCATGAGTTGTGCTGGATGGATGGATTACGAGGGATTTTGCATCGCCTACGTTAGCCAAGTTGGAGAAGATTTCAAGAGCATCTACGAATTTAATGCCTTCATCTTTGCCGCCTTTAATACCGAAAGTGAAGATAGAACCTACACCTTTTGGATAGTATTTATCAGCCAAGGCTTTGTATTTGCTGTCTTTCAATTCCGGATAGTTTACCCAAGCAACTTTTGGATGGTTTACCAAGAAATCGATGATTTTGCGCGTATTTTCAACATGACGTTCTACACGTAAGGATAAGGTTTCAACACCTTGTAAAATGAGCCATGCTGCAAGCGGTGTCAAAGCGGCACCGGTGTCGCGGAGCAACTGAGCACGTACTTTTACGGTGAATGGAATTGGAAGGTCTGCATATACGAGGCCGTTGTAATGAACGTCGCCGGCTACGAAATCAGGGTAACGACCGCTGGCTTTGTAGTCGAATTTACCGCTTTCAACGATAACACCGGCAATAGTCGTACCGTGACCGCCTAAGAATTTAGTGGCGGAGTGAACTACCACGTCGGCACCATGCTCAATCGGACGAATGAGGTATGGGGTACCGAAAGTATTGTCTACGATAAGGATGATGCCGTGTTTATGGGCAATATCCGCCACTGCTTGAATATCGATAAGGTTGATGTTCGGATTTCCGATGGTTTCCACATAAATCGCTTTCGTACGGTCATCGATGGCTTTTTCAAAACCGTCCAAATCATCAGGGTCAACAAATTTAGTCGTAATGCCAAAACGTGGCAAGGTAGAGCTGAATAAGTTATATGTACCGCCGTACAAAGTGGAAGCGGCGATGATGTTGTCGCCGGTACCGGCTACGTTTTCAATGGCGTAAGTAATGGCTGCCGAACCGGAGCTACGGACAATGCACCGGCACCGCTTCTAAAGCGGCTATACGTTTTTCAAGCACATCGTTAGTCGGTGTACCGAGGCGGGAATAAATGGCACCCGGATCGCGAAGGGCAAAACGGTCGGCCGCTTGCTGCGCATCTTTAAATACATAGCTTGTAGTTTGGTGAATCGGCACTGCACGGGCGCCTGTTTCATCGATAACTTGACCTTCATGTAATTGGATTGTTTCGAATTTGTACTGTTTGCTCATAATAAAATCTCTCCTTTTTCTCTCCGTCGGTTTCTCACGCCGACAATCCCTAATCTCTCTTTATTTTATATATAACAACCGCTTGGGCTGTCGATACCATTTTTTCGACCAATCAGCATTGGTCTTTACACTACTTTAAACAGCTTGTGTCTGATTGTGTTTACATTGCTGTTTCATTTTTTGAATTTGTTCAATAATATACGGTGTTTCTTGGTACACGTAATAGTTAAGCCAGTTTGTAAAAATCAGCGTCCCTGTGGACCGCCAACGCACGATAGGCGCCTTTGTCGGGTCATCGTCGGGATAGTAGTTTTCAGGAACATCAATGTCGAGTCCCAAGTTTTTATCCCGCTCATATTCCCGCTGCAAGGTATCTCGATCGTATTCCGAATGGCCAAACACAAAAATGTGTTTGTTGTCCAGACTACGAACTATGGCAGCACCGGCTTTTTTAGAAGCAGCTAAAATCTCTAAGTTCGGATTCGCTTTTATCTCATCAACCGATACCGTCTGTGCCTTGAATGGGGCATGTAGAAAATCTCGTCCATACCGCGAAGTAACATCGGCCTTTTATTAAGGACCTCGTTTTCAAAAACCCCGAACAGCTTCGTCGGCAACAATTCTTTGTCGATACCAAAGTGGTAATACAGTCCGGCTTGAGCGCCCCAGCAGATGTAGAGGGTCGAATACACGTGGTTTTCGCTCCAGTCCATGATCTCGGTCAGCTCCTGCCAGTAATTTACTTCTTCAAACGGCATCAGCTCAATCGGCGCACCGGTTATAATCATCCCGTCAAAGAACTTATCTTTGATTTCATCGAAGGTCCGATAGAACGAACTGAGGTGATGTTCCGATGTATGCGCCGCCTTGTGGCTCGCCATATGAAGTAAGGTGATGTCCAATTGTAACGGCGTATTGCTTAATGCTCTTAAAATCTGTGTTTCCGTTATTTCTTTAGTCGGCATCAGATTAACGATTAAAATTTGTAGCGGCCGAATGTCTTGTGTTTCGGCTCTTACCGTATCCATGACGAATATGTTTTCTTCCGCCAGTTTGGCAATGGCCGGCAAGTCTTTCACTACCGTTATGGGCATTTTGCATCACTCCTCCCTAAGCCCGTTACTCTCTTCTCTCTTCTTTCTCAAACGTTGAAAAACTCATTTCTTAATACTTATGTTTATCATTTAATTAACACTCACTGCCCCGTCCGAGCAACGGCCTCTCAACTCCGCTGTTCGTTTACAGTTGTTAACGCCTTCAACATTTACTATCCTCTTTACCATTATCATACTTGCTATGTGGTGACTGTTCATTACCGCTAAAACCGGTATAAAAAACATCCTCCATTCACCGCTGTGAACAAGGACGTCTATAACGTGTTACCACCTTGATTTAGCAAAACCTCACGCTCTGCCCTCAGCCGGTACGTCTTACAGTTGTAAGATTATACCGTGGCATTATAACGGTTGCATCCGCCGAGACTAAAGCTTGCGCATTCCACCTCGGATACTCCAAGACCATTTTCTTCGCATTCTTTTGCATCCCCTTCCACCTTACGGGACTCTCTGTGCCAACGCCCTGCGTTTACTTATCTCTTCATCGTCGATACTGTATGTTGATGTAGGCTATCGATGACTCGTTGTCGTTTCGATGTGATAACTATACCAATCATTCAAAAAGCTGTCAACAAGAGTTTTACGTCATTCTTTTCACAGTGGACACTTTGTAAGCAGTTTTACGTCATATTTCAAAGTGTATACTTAGTGCAATTTATGGCAAAAGTCAGCAATATAACTGAATCAAAAATATATAGCTTAAAATCACAGCCCGCTGTTGCTATAGCCCTAAACTATAGCAAACCAAAATTAACAACTATAAATCAGTACACTCCTATAGTACTTTTGGGAGTATCTTTTCATCTTTTTTTCCTCCCGGACCGCCAATTTACTTTTTTGACCCTCTATTTTAATTCATAATTAAGCAATACAAACTTTATACTACATCAAAAAAGGGACTGCCGAAGCAGTCCCTAAATTGTATTTGTTTTTTTGTACTTACGCGTATGACTTATACTTTGTGCTTAACATCAATACGCAATAAGGAACGTTGTAGTGCGAGCTCAGCGCGATGGAAGTCTATGTCTGCATTTCTTGATTTCAAACGTTCTTCCGCACGTGCTTTAGCGCGTTTGGCACGGTCTTCGTCGATTTCGTCAGGCAATTCGCAATTCGGCGTTACAATGGTAATTACATTATTTTTAATTTCCATAAAACCGCCGAAAATAGCCATAAATTGGCGCGTACCGTCCGGTAAATCAATGCGAAGCGGTGCAATTTCAAGGGCTGCCACTAAATCGGCATGGCGCGGTAAAATACCGAGTTCGCCCAATTCAGTGCGCACTACCACAAATTTAACCTCACCCGAAAAGGCCTTTTTGTCAGGGGTAATTACATCGAGATGCATGGTCTTGCCTTCACTCATGAACTATTCCCCCTTCTCCGTCAATTCCTTTCCTTTAGCAATGGCTTCATCAATGGTGCCTACCATGTAGAATGCATTTTCCGGTAAATCATCATGTTTACCTTCCAAGATTTCTTTGAAGCCGCGCAAAGTTTCTTTAAGCGGTACATACTTACCTGGCGAACCGGTAAATACTTCGGCTACGAAGAATGGCTGGCTGAGGAAACGTTGAATTTTACGGGCACGGGCAACGGTCAATTTATCTTCTTCCGACAATTCTTCCATACCGAGGATTGCGATAATATCTTGTAAATCTTTATATTTCTGCAATACTTCCTGTACGCCGCGGGCAATTTTATAATGTTCTTCACCCAAAACTAACGGATCCAAGATACGGCTGGTGGAGTCGAGCGGATCCACAGCCGGATAAATCCCGATTTCAGCGATGGAACGGGACAATACGGTGGTCGCATCCAAATGCGCAAACGTAGCAGCCGGAGCCGGGTCAGTCAAGTCATCGGCAGGTACGTATACGGCCTGTACGGACGTGATGGAACCTTCTTTAGTGGAGGTAATACGTTCCTGAAGGGCCCCTACGTCATTGGCCAAGGTTGGTTGGTAACCTACGGCCGACGGCATACGACCGAGCAACGCGGATACTTCCGAGCCGGCCTGAATGAAACGGAAAATGTTATCGATGAATAAGAGTACGTCCTGTTTCTGTACGTCACGGAAATATTCAGCCATGGTGAGGCCCGTTAAGCCTACACGCATACGCGCTCCCGGTGGTTCATTCATCTGGCCGTAAACCAATGCTGTTTTGGAAATAACGCCGGATTCCTTCATTTCGTTCCAAAGGTCATTACCTTCACGAGTACGTTCACCTACACCGGAGAATACGGAGTAACCGCCATGTTCCGTTGCGATATTATGGATTAATTCCATGATTAATACGGTTTTACCTACACCGGCACCGCCGAATAAACCGATTTTACCACCTTTTACATACGGCGCAATAAGGTCAACGACCTTAATACCTGTTTCTAAAATGGTGGTTTCCGGAGCTAAATCATCAAATTTAGGGGCCGGACGATGAATCGGCCACATTTCAGACGCCTTTACCGGCGTATCATCATGGTCAACCGTTTCACCAAGTACGTTAAAGATACGGCCAAGCACGCCATCACCAACCGGCACGGAAATAGGGCTCCTGTGTCCACCGCTTCCATACCGCGAGTCAGGCCATCCGTAGAACTCATGGCAACGGCACGCACGGTGTCATCACCTAAGTGTTGCATTACTTCAACCACAATCACTTCGTCTTTGCCGGATTCGCTTGTTTTTTAATATGAATTGCGTTGTAAATAGCCGGAAGCTCTCCCGCCGTAAAGAGAACGTCGACTACCGGTCCGATAACCTGTACAACTTTACCGATATTATTACTCATTTAAGAGGTCTCTCCTCCTTTGTAGTTATACCTATTGCAAGGCATTAGCACCACCGACAATTTCAGAAATTTCATTGGTAATGCCGGCTTGTCGTAATTTATTGTATTCCAAATTAAGTGAGCTGATTAAATCCCCTGCATTATCTGTTGCAGAAGTCATAGCCGTCATGCGAGCGCCAAGCTCACTGGCGGAAGCTTGCAATAAAGCGTTATACACAGTAATTTCCAAATATTTAGGCAACAATTGGTCATAAATAGTTTTTTCGGAAGGTTCATAAATATATAGCTCATTAAGCTCCCCTTCATGATGCGGCTCCGTGACAACCGGCAATAATTTCACGCTGGTCACGTTCTGCGTTAAAGAGTTTACGAAATGAGTATAAATCAAGATAACTTCGTCAACTTCGCCTTCTAAAAACAACTTAGATGCTTCATCTACAATTTGTTTAGCATGGCTGTATTCCGGTTTGTCGGAAAAACCTACATGAGAATTCGTTACCGGATACTGATGATACTTCAAGTAATCAGTCGGCTTACGACCAACCGTAATCGTCTCATACGTATCAGGTGCTTTTTCACGAGTTTCCTGTGCAAAATATTTAATCAAATTACTGGTATAAGCACCAGCTAAGCCTTTGTCGCGCCAATCAGAATATATAAGGTTCGCGAAACCTCGCGTACCGCGGTTAACGGATAGGACGCCAACACCTCAGGTTCTAATGTAGCAGATACATTTGTGAGGATTTGACCTAACTTTTCTGCATATGGTTCCGTAGATTTTGCTTTGGCCTGTGCACGGCGCAATCGAGCAGACGCTACCATTTTCATGGCCTTCGTAATCTGCTGCGTATTCGTAACACTTTTAATGCGCTTACGTAAATCCTGTGCACTGCTCATCGCCTACGCCTCCTCAGAAGTAATCAAGTGATGGGAAGTACCAAAGGATTCAATGCATTCATTAATCGCTTTTATCAAAAGTTCTTCCGTATCTTTGTCTAAGATTCTGGATGTTTGAATATTCGTTAAAATTTCACTGTAGTTGCTGTGAACATAACGCAATAATTCATTCTGGAATGCAGGAACATCGGCTACTTCAATAGAGGCAAAGTAACCGTTAATGCCGGCATATAGACAAACTACCTGTTCTTCAACTTTAAGAGGTGAGTACTGAGGCTGTTTTAACATTTCTGTCAAACGTTCGCCGCGATCAAGCTGTGCTTTGGTCGATTTATCAAGGTCGGAGCCGAACTGAGCAAAGGCTGCCAACTCACGATATTGCGCCAAATCGAGACGCAATTTACCGGCAACTTGTTTCATCGCTTTAATCTGGCGCTACCGCCTACACGGGATACAGACAAACCTACGTCAACAGCCGGACGAATCCCGGAGTAGAACATATCGGTGCCAAGGAAAATCTGACCATCCGTAATGGAAATTACGTTCGTAGGAATATAAGCGGATACGTCACCGGCTTGCGTTTCAATAATCGGCAAGGCCGTAATGGAACCGCCGCCCAATTCATCAGATAATTTAGCAGCTCGTTCTAACAAACGAGAGTGTAAATAAAACACGTCCCCTGGATATGCTTCACGTCCCGGTGGACGACGAAGTAACAAACTCATGCACGATAAGCCGCTGCCTGTTTGGATAAATCATCATATACACAAAGTACATGTTTGCCCTGGTACATGAAATGTTCACCCATGGCAACACCCGCATACGGAGCAATATACTGCATAGGAGCGCCTTCAGAGGCACCGGCCGATACTACGATAGTGTAATCCATAGCGCCGGCTTCCTGTAATTTCTGTACTACACGAGCTACGGTAGATTCTTTCTGACCGATAGCCACATAAATACAGATTACATCCTGACCTTTTTGATTCAAAATGGTATCGATGGCAATCGCCGATTTACCGGTACCGCGGTCACCGATAATAAGTTCACGCTGGCCACGACCGATAGGTACCATGGCGTCGATTGCTTTCAAACCGGTTTGCAACGGTTCAAATACGGATTTACGATCCGCAATGCCCGGTGCCGGGTATTCAATTGGTCGATGATCTTCTGCCGTAATGGATCCCTTGCCGTCAATCGGCTGACCCAAGGCATTAACTACACGACCGATAAGTTGTTCACCTACAGGAACCTGCATGATACGACCTGTACGGCGTACCTGGTCCCCTTCTTTAATAAGGAAATCATTACCTAACAATACAGCCCCTACGTTATCTAATTCGAGGTTCTGTACCATCCCATAAACACCATGAGGTAATTCTAACAATTCACCTGCCATGGCCTTTTCAAGACCGTAAATATGCGCAATACCGTCACCTACTTCGAGTACGGTACCCACATCATCAACGTTAAGTTCCACATCATAGTCCTGAATCTGCTGTTTAATTATGGCAGTAATTTCTTCAGGCTTCATTTTCATACTTAACCATTCACCCCAATCTCTGTTGTATCGGACTTAAGCAAATATTTCTTTAAATCCTCCATACGACGCATCAAACTTGCATCAATACGCGTATCACCAATTTGGATAATAAAGCCGCCCAGAATGGTTGGGTCCACTTTGATTGTAAAAATATATTGCTTACCCGTAATCGCTTTTAATTTATCGGCCAACTGCGTATAAATCTCGTCCGGCATTGCTTCACTCACTGTAACAGTGGCGGAGAAAATGCCACGTGCTTCCCGTGCTTTGTTAATAAACTCAGCAATGGCAGACTGAATATACCGTATGCGTCCGCGTTTGACCATAACAAATAAGGTGTTAAGTGCCATCGTATTAATGGCTTCACCGAATATTGGCCAAAACATTGCATTTTGCCTCTGCATCGAGGGCCGGGTACAACAATAAGGTGCCTAATTCAGGCTGCGTATCCATAACTTCTTTTACGTAGGAAAGATCCGTTTCCATTTGTTCCAGAATTTGCTGTTCCTGCGCCAATTCAAAGATAGCGGTACTGTATTTATCTGTTACAATGTCTACGCTCATACCAATCACCCTAATGCTTTACTGTCAAGCTTTTCAATGGCTTCTTTAACAAGGTCCACATTGGCTTGACTATCCATATTCTTAGCAACAATTTTGCCGGCAATGGCCATAGAAAGTGAAATCATATCTTCACGCATTTTTTCCATAGCTTTTGCTTGTTCACGGGCAATTTCGTTACGAGCTTCTTCTTTTTCACGTACTAGCTGTTCTTTTAATTCCTTAATTTGAGCCTGCGTATTCCGTTCAGCCAATTGGGCTGCCTTTTCAACAATCGCTTGAGCTTCTTTACGAGCATTGGCTAATTGTGCTTCATACTCTTTTTTGGTAGCTTCCGCAGAATCCAAAGTAGCCTGTGCATTCGCCAAATCGCCTTCAATCTTCTTGCGACGGGCTTCCATCACACCGACTAAAGGTTTAAACGCAAATTTTGCTAAAATAGCAACTAAAATAAAGAAATTGATAAATTGAACCAGCAATGTACCGTTTATTTCTACCAACGGCGTAACCCCCTCTTAAACTTGGAATTATAACTTGCCTTCTTATGTCTGTTCAATTTAATAAAGAACCGAATTATAATTTACCAACGATAACATCAGTAAATACAAGTACGATGGCGATAACGGTAGCAATGATAGGAATAGATTCGATCAAACCGATGGAAATAAATAAATTAGTCATAATCTTACCGGCCATTTCAGGCTGACGAGTCATACCTTCAAATGCTTTACGAACTGCCAATGCATCACCAAAAGCTGCTGCGATCGCTGCCAAACCTGCCACTAAACAAGCACTGAATACACTTACTGACAACAAAATTGCTTTTTCCATAATAAAATCCTCCTAGAAAATGTTACGAATACAACCTGAGATACTCAAAATAATGGTTGGTAATACCGTGGTGATTAATGTTCCTCATCGTTGATTGCCATACCCAAGTATGACGTCACGAGAATTGTAAAAACGAAGGCCTGAATAACGCCGACAAATAAGCTGAATACGAGCCAAATAATCGGTGTCAAATACGGTGCCAAACCGTTTAACAACTCTAATACAATTTCACCTGCTACAATGTTGCCGAATAGACGAAAGCTGAGCGTCACCGGCTTAGAGATTTCTTCCATGATGTGGAAGATAACAAATACGGCAAAGGGCTGAAAGAAATGCTTAAAATAAGACGGTCCTTTCATCTTTGCCCCAATAACCCAAATACTCACTGAGCTGGCCAAGGCCAGACCTAAGGTCGTATTTAAATCGTTAGTAGGCGATGTCAAAATATGGGGACTCGGTATCAGCCCCAATTCATTACTTACTAAGATAAAAACAAAGAAAGTAAATAGTAGCGAACTTACCTTACTAAAGTGTTTACCTAAAGGACCTTTTAATTGACTTCCAATAGCTTCTAAAATAAACTCAACTACATTTTGTACGCCTGATGGAACCATATTGACCTGCCGTGTAGCAAAAAAGGCAACGACTATAATAATAGCAAACACTACCCAAGTCATATAGATAGTATCCATATTAAAAGCCATGCCCCACATGTGAACGACGTCATGAGTCCCGGTATGTAATTCCATAAGGTTCACCTCCTTTCGCCTATATTGCTACCCCATTACTCTATCGAAATTTTGATTAATACACATTAAATCACATTGGGACTATCCGCTTGGTTATACCGGATGCGTTCGTATATCGTCAACGGACGCCATAGCATCAAGCCCAACATATATGGTACAAACGGAAAATTCTCAAATAAATAAACGGCCAGCAAGGTGCCGATGGCGACCAGCGTAATACGAATTAAAGTACCCAGCTTAGTCGCTTTTTCAATAGTACGTAGTTCTTTATGGCGAAGTTTATAACCCCATAAACCTAAAATCAATAAATATAATAAATTAATAGCACAACCCCAAACCCAGCCTAAAATGTATCTCTCGTAATCAAAGACTTCTAATAATAATGTAGATGCTACGGTTACCACGATAAGGTAACAAGTCATACGTTTTACAAAATCCAAGAATACCTCCACGATTAAGCCCCTCACGACACAACCCGAAGATACAAGGAGTACAGGCCTCCTAATCCTCCTACTAGCCCTCCTATCAGCGTAAACCATGGTGACGCATCAAACAGATAGTCTAAGCCACGGCCTATAGCCAGACAGCCCAGAATGCTGACCAACAGGGAGAAACCTGCCGATAAGGCCACATTCAGTGCTTTTAGTGTGGTTGGATCGAGTCGCTTCATTGGAATCACCTTCTTTGTGATGGTTAAAACGGGGAAACTATGAATACTACTAATCTCTAACTTCTTTATTATAACAAAATTCAACTTTCACTAAATTATAACATTTTGTCATACGTTTAGCCAATATACCTATAACAAGTATACTTTTATCCAATTTTCTTATTATAAAAATTATTAATGAATTCAATTTTTAAAACAATATAAGTTTCAAGCTGTTCATCGATTCTTTTTTCGTTTTTAATTATAATTCATCACTAATCTTTTTATTATATTTAAGAATGTTGTGTATACTTTTTACGAATACAAGGGCCGTTTTTTCAAAGTTTTTAGTAAAAAAACGGCCTTACGAGCGGTAGATACATTAGCTGATATATATAACTAAGGGCGTTAATAACATCAGCTATTTACTACCTAAATACTATAAATTAATAACCGAAACGGCTCGGTTTTTTACCGCTATGCAAAAATTCAAAGCGCAGTGCTTCAACAATACGATTGGACGCAACACCGTCACCATACGGATTTACGGAGTTGGCCATCACATCATAAGCATCTTTATCCGCCAATAATCGATGGGCTGTATCATAGACCGTATTTTCATCAGTCCCTACCAGGCGTACTGTTCCGGCCGTTACCGCTTCCGGACGTTCCGTTGTATTGCGAAGTACCAATACCGGTTTGCCCAAAGCCGGTGCTTCTTCTTGAATCCCGCCGGAATCGGTCATCAATAAGTAAGAACGAGCCATTAAATTGGCAAACGGTTCATATTCGAGCGGATCGATTAAGTGAACGCGTTCTACATCACCCAATACTTCTTTAACAATTTTACGAACTTTCGGATTTTTATGTACCGGGAATACGACTTCAATATCATCAAATTCATCGACCAAGCGGTGAATGGCTTGATATACATGACGCATCGGTTCACCGAGGTTTTCACGACGATGGGTCGTTACGAGCACAATACGACGATTTTTATAATCTAAATTATTAAGCAAATCTTCTTCAATTGGTAGTTATCTTTAACCGTAGTCTGAAGGGCATCAATAACGGTATTGCCGGTCACATATAAATGAGCCGAACCGATATTTTCTTTCATCAAGTTCTTTTCCGCACTGGAAGTCGGCGCAAAGTGATAGGTTGCCAAAGACCCGGTCAATTTGCGGTTCATTTCTTCAGGGAACGGTGAGTAAATATTACCCGTTCTGAGGCCGGCTTCTACATGGCCTACCGGAATTTCCTGATAAAAAGCGGCTAACGCGCCGGCAAAAGTAGTTGTCGTATCACCATGAACGAGTACTACATCAGGTTTTGCTTCTTTTAACACATCCTTTAGCCCTTCTAAGGCTCTGGTTGTCACATCATATAAAGTTTGGCCCTGACTCATGATGTTCAAATCATAGTCCGGCGTAATCGCAAATAAATCCAAAACCTGATCGAGCATTTCACGATGCTGTGCCGTTACCGTCACAATCGCTTCCATATCCGGAGCAGCTTGTAAAGCCTTAACTACCGGCGCCATCTTAATCGCTTCGGGACGGGTCCCAAAAATTGTCATCACTTTCAACATGTAATAATACCTCCCATGATTAGCCAGCCTACATACCTGTATGCTACGAAGGCGCTTGTACAAGCGTACAAGCGCACCTATATTAATGTCTATTTGCTGCTCTATTTTCCTCGGCAATGACTTCATCTTTCGCAATCATCCCCAATTTAGTTGCAATAAACACGCAAACACACAAAATAGCCAACACTATAATAATGCCGACCAATATATTTACTTTTGCCAACAAAATAGCTACATAGCCCAACAACGCCGTAACGGCATACATCAACAATACAGCTTGTTTTTGCGACAAGCCGAGTGCCAACAGGCGATGATGCATATGGCCTTTATCCGGTTTAAATACCGGTCGGCCGTTAATCTTACGACGAATGATGGCAAAGGTAGTGTCTAAAATAGGCAGGCCTAATACAATTACCGGTACTACCAACGAAATGGTGGCGGCCGTTTTTACGGCACCCATAACGGAAATTGTGGCCATTGTATAGCCCAATAACATACTGCCCGTATCACCCATGAAGATTTTTGCAGGGTTGAAATTGTAACGCAAGAAACCGAGCGCCGCACCGGCCAAAGCCAACGCAACGCACGCTAAGTCAACCTGGCCCATTTGCCACAAAAATGTGAAAATAGTCAGGCTTGAAATCAATGAAATGCCGGCTGCCAAACCGTCAAGACCATCTATAAGGTTTACAATATTCGTAAAGCCTACAATCCAAAAGATGGTAAGCGGTATCGACAAAAAGCCCAAGTAGAACACATGACCCCAAGGATTGGTAATAAATTCAACCTGGTTACCAAAGGCCACGACTACAACCGCCGCTAAAATTTGACCTGTTAATTTTGTTTTTGGACCAATTTGCTTCACATCGTCCAAATACCGACACCCACAAGCACAACGGAACCCAATAAGAGTCCCATTACGGCCTGCAAATCTTTTACGGTATAGAGGACCGAAACAATATAGCCTATAAAGATGGCCAAGCCACCTAAGCGAGGAATGGAACCGTGATGCACCTTACGCGCATCCGGCTTATCCATAGCCCCAATGTTAATCGCCAACCTTTTAATCAGCGGTGTAATCGCAAACGAGATGACCAACGCCACCACGAATGCCCACACGTACACCGTCATTACCGCACCTCCTCGTGCTCGTTCTTAGTTCGTAAGACTGCGTACAGGTGCCGGAATTCGTCCACCGCGCTGGATAAACTCTTCCGCCCCAAACGGACTTACTTCAATGATTGGGCAATAGCCCAATAAGCCGCCGAATTCAACCATTTCGCCCACAGTTTTACCCGGAACCGGAATCAAACGAACAGCTGTTGTTTTATTATTAATCATGCCAATAGCCGCTTCATCGGCAATAATTGCCGAAATAGTAGCTGCCGATGTGTCCCCCGGTACGGCGATCATATCAAGCCCTACAGAGCACACACAGGTCATGGCTTCTAATTTTTCTAAACTTAAACTGCCTACGGATACGGCATCAATCATGCTTTATCTTCACTTACAGGGATAAACGCACCGCTGAGACGCTACATGAGACGATGCCATGAGCCCGCCTTTTTTAACCGCATCATTCAACAAAGCTAATGCCGCCGTAGTGCCATGAGCCCCACAAGAGGTAATGCCCATTTCTTCCAAAACATGCGCTACCGAATCACCTACAGCAGGCGTAGGCGCCAAGGATAAATCGATAATCCCGAACTGCTTACCCAAACGCCGCGACGCTTCCTGAGCCACCAATTGACCTACGCGCGTAATCTTGAAAGCCGTACGTTTAATCGTTTCCGCCACTTCGTCAAAAGGTCGTCCCCGTACTGCTTCTAAGGCATGCTTAACAACGCCCGGTCCGCTGACACCGACGCTAATCGTCGTATTGCCTTCCGTAACACCATGGAAGGCACCGGCCATAAACGGGTTGTCTTCAACAGGATTACAAAAAATAACAAGCTTAGCACAACCGAAAGCATCACGGTCCGCTGTAAGTTCGGCTGTTTGTTTAACAATACGACCCATTTCTGCTACGCATCCATATTGATGCCCGCTTTAGTGGAACCGATACCTACAGAACTGCATACTAAATCAGTCGTCGCCAAGGCTTCCGGAATGGACGCAATTAAACGACGGTCGCCATCGGTATAACCTTTACTTACCAAGCAGAAAAACCGCCGATAAAGTTAACACCCACAGCTTTGGCTGCTTTATCCAAGGCTTTGGCTACGGGCACATAATTGATTAAATCACTACCCGCCGCCACAAGTGAAATCGGCGTAACAGATACGCGCTTATTAATAATCGGCACACCGTATTCGCGCTCAATGGCTTCACCGGTGGCTACCAAGTGTTCCGCTTCTTTAGTAATATGATCATAAATACGATCACAAAGGGTATTGCCGTCTACGGCTGTACACCCCAATAAACTGATGCCCATCGTAATGGTACGAACATCCAATTTATTGTCATGAATCATCTGGTTGGTTTCGAGGATATTTTCAATACTTAACATATCATCACCTACCCTATACGATGCATGCTGAGGAAGATATCCGCATGTTGCGCCTGAATCTGAACGCCCAAAGCTTCCCCTTCAGCTTTCAAAGCTGCCTGCACTTTAGGTAAAGCTGTCTGATCCTTAGCTTCACACATCATAATCATGTTAAACATACCGTCTAAAATCGTCTGGTTAATCGATACAATATTTACATCGTTCTCAGCCAATACGGTAGCTACACGCGCAATAATACCTACTCGGTCTACCCCTACTACGGTTACAACTACTTTCATGCGATTCACCTTTCCCTTATACCTACATTATCAGTACTCTCTAATTTCAATGATGTTATATTATACCACAATTCGTGGCGCAATACCATATAGACTGCTAGCGGGACGTTACTTCATCAACCAATTCCTGACCGGCTTTCAAAAGTTGTGCCAACGCCTCATCACCTTGGAATGTTTCTGCATACACCTTATACAAGTCTTCCGTGCCGGACGGGCGGGCTACCAAAAAGCTATTGGCCGTCGTAATGCGCAATCCGCCGATAGCATAGTCACCATACAGCGAGGTAGTGCGAATATCTTCAATCGCTTCACCGGCAAGCTCCGTAGCCGTCACATCACTCGATTGTAATTGACTCAACCGTTCCTTCGCAGCCTTACTGCAAGGAGCATCAATGCGTTCAAACACGGGATCGCCGTAACGTTTCGTAAGGAATGTATAGAGAACATCCGGCGTCAGGCCATTGGTAACGGCAAACATTTCCATGGCCAAGAGGCCCATAATGATACCGTCTTTATCCGTGGTCCAAACCGTACCATCTTTTTTGAGGAACGAAGCACCGGCACTTTCTTCGCCGCCGATACCGATGGTGCCGTCAAATAACAGCGAAGAAAAATACTTAAAGCCTACCGGCACTTCATACACTTTAATGCCGTTATCGCTACAGAATTTATCCACCATCTGAGTCACAACGGCGGTTTTCCCAAAACCTTTACCCTGCCAACTGCGATTCAAGAACAGATACGCGCCGGCTGCCACCAAGAAGTGATTTGGTGCCATAAGGCCATCTTGCGTAACAATACCGTAACGATCGTAGTCAGGATCATTTCCCACGGCCAAATCATAATCACCGATTTTGGCAATCACATCCGCCATGGCATATTCGGAGGAGCAATCCATACGCACAACCCCATCATGGTCATAAGGCATAAAGCTAAACGTCGGGTCGTACTCATTGTTAATAATATCTAAATCAAGGCCATACTCTTCGCTGATGGCTTCCCAATATTCCATGCCGCTGCCGCCGAGAGCATTGATGAGCACTTTAGGTTTTGCTTTACGAATGGCATCCATGTTAATCACATCAGCCAACTCTTTAACATAAAGACCTTTGTAATCATATTCCCATTGCAACGCCGAATCAATTTCATCGATGGCCACCCGACGAATACCTTCACCGCCGTTTTGCAAATATTCATTAGCCTTATTTTCAATCCACTTCGTCACCGTCGTATCAGCGGGGCCGCCGTTAATCGGATTGTATTTGATGCCGCCCTGGTCCGGCGGATTATGGGACGGTGTAATGATGATGCCGTCCGCTTTGCCGTGACCTACTTTTTCTTTTAAAAAGTCCGGCACAAAGGCAATTTTCTCTTGTTTATCAATAATTTCATTGTAACGAATGATGGCACGCGAAACACTCGGAGTCGGTACAAAGCCATTTTCACCGTCTACCGCCGCCACTACACCATTGGCAGCCAGTACTTCGAGAACCGTTTCCAACGCCGGTTCCGACAACGCATGCGTATCATGCCCGACGAAGCAAACGCCGGTGGCACCAAACTCCTTACGCCCGTCACAAATAGCCTGTGCAATGGCTGCCACATGAAGCTCATTAAAACTGCCCGCTAACGATTTACCGCGATGACCGGATGTACCGAAAGAAATGCGCTGTTCCGGTTTGTCATAATCCGGTTTTTGGTTATAATAGGCTTCAATTACCGCCTCTAAGTTAATCAAATCTTCCGGACGAACCAATTTACCTGCTAATTCATGTGCCATAGTGCAGCCTCCAATTGTATTGAATATACTGTAAAATTCCTTAAAATCAGGAACGACTATCTACTAAAATATAAACGTTTAACTTTCATGTATCGCCAAACTCATTTAATCATTCATTTCAACCTGAGCCCGAACACGCTCAATGGCTTGTTGCGTGGCTGCTGAAGATTTAATGGAAAAACCGCGGCCAATAACTTCAGCCACATCGGTAACCATGAGGAACGCCGTGGGGTCTTCTTTTTGCACCGCTTCTTTCAACTTCGCCACCTGCATGAGACTGACTACCACCAGAATCACTTGCTTATGCTGATGTGTGTAGGCCCCTTCACCATTTAGAATCGTAGCCCCGCGACCGAATTGATACAAAATCAAATCACAAATCTTGTATGGTTTATAGGAAATAATAAATACCGCTTTACGCTGACTGAAGCCGACTACTACACGGTTCGTAATCATGGCCGCAATATAAATGCATACCAACGTAATGGCCGCCGCTTCCACACTGATTATGAAGCTGGCCACAAAGAGAATCACACAGTTGATACCCAGTGATACACTCCCCATTTGTAGCCCGTAATACTTACGAATAATCAACGCAATGGGATCAAGGCCGCCCGCATTACCGCCGGACCGATAAATAGTCCCCATGCCGAGACCGGTAAAAATCCCGCCTAAAATAGCGCCTACCAACGGGTCCGTCGTCAAATGATACACGTTCATAAAACTAAACGCATTAATCATGAACGATGAAACAACCGTACCGAAGATGGTAATCATTAAATGCCAATGACCGAGCCAACGATAGGCCGCATACAAAATCGGAATATTTAAAATTAAGTTCAATGTACCGATTTGAATACCCGTTAAGTAATATAACATCAACGCAATGCCGCTGATACCGCCACTTACGAGCTTATGAGGTACAATAAACGAATTGACCCCGAAGGAAAACAGCATCGTCCCGAACGTCACCAAAATCATGACCTTTATCGTTGTACGCCAGTCTTTTTCCATGTTGCTCCCCCTATTCTCTGTTGTCAAAAATCTGACTCACTCATCTCTCAATTCCTAGTAAAACTACATCAAAACTATATTAAACCTCTGCAAAGTATCAGCGGCCTTGCCTATAGCGGACTTACGCTTTATGTTCGCCTGTTCCGCTCGGTTCTTCCGGCAACGCATCACTCATAGCACCGGTCTGCACGGACCGCTCAATGGCGGCATTCACCGTAGCGGCGTAGCAACGGAATGGTAAAACCTTGTCCGATAACTTCCGCCGCATCGGATAAAATCATGAAGGCCGACGGATCTTCTTTTTGCACGGCCGCTTTCAACTTTGCCACCTGCATAAGGCCTACAACTACCAAAATAACCTGTTTGTGCT
>ENA-OQIC01000297-OQIC01000297.1-human-gut-metagenome-genome-assembly--contig:-NODE-297-length-22241-cov-2.159899_pt1 | contig 22241 bp, 23 predicted proteins | sample MGYA00242572_ERZ504736 | MGnify/ENA primary metagenome ERZ504736 (study PRJEB26092, sample SAMD00036201) | human gut metagenome | host: Homo sapiens | study: EMG produced TPA metagenomics assembly of...
CGACAGCAATTACTCACCCTTTATATTATTTCCCCAATACTGTGTTCCCCAATTCTACACTATTCCACATAATTTATTTCACACCACCATTATTCCAGACAACCAACACATTAATTTTCAACAATTTATATTTCAAGTGTTTTTTGGCATCCCGTTTGCAATACTATTTGTACAAGAGATAACAGGTTAGAATTTTAATAATCATTTAAAAAATTACGATCATGAAAAGGTATTAGTAGCAGTAGCATTGGTAATGGGATTAGGTAGTTCTGTAGCATTTGCACAGGAAGTTGAAAACTCTACGGCAGTAGAAACGCAGGCACAAGCTCCACAAGATGAGTTTACGAAAATTGATGCCAAAAAACTTCCGGATGCAGTTATGAATGCCTTGGCTAAATCTTATGAAGGTGCCTCAATCAAAGAAGTTTATTCGGCTGACAAAGAGACCGGTAAGATTTATAAGGTGATTCTTACAACCAAAGATTCTCAGGAAGTTACCGTACTTCTGGACGAAAAGGGCGAAGAGATAAAAGAGGCATAACGAAAACTTTGAATGCAAAGAATCAATGAAAATCGGTTCATAACGAACCGGATTTTTTCATTGGTATATGAATATAAAAGCATAACCTTGAATATAAAAGGTTTCATTTATTCTTTAAAACGAATAGGTTATTATATACAAGACAACACCCTGTAAAAATGATAGAAGCCGCTATAAGAAACAATTCCTGCTTATATCCACCGGATTTTCCCACAGACCGGGGAACAAATGAATACGATCAAACACCTCTACCGCTATCCAAAAAATAATGACGGTGGCAAAGCCGAACCGTAAACTCATATCCCACGAGGCATGACGCAGCAATTTGGCAAACATAAAAATCGAACCGATAAGTCCCAACATTCCCACCAATAGTGTCACCGGATGGTGATCGCCAAAGAACCGTTCATCATAACAAAACATCAGTACCAGGTAACACGTCCATAGCATAGTGATCACTTCCATAAAAGCTACAATACTTGTGTGGCGCGTCATGGCCCGGACAACAATCTCCTTTTTGTGCTTGCCGAAAAATAATTTCTGCCACCAGTTCAAGAAGTTGCATCCGTTCCGGGTACAGACAGATAGAGTATCATCACCATAACCCAAAACCGAAGGTAGCAGGCAGTAACAGATACTCCGGCCGACTGACGACCTCTCCTGTCACCGGATCAAGTTGTGCCTGCGTACCGAAACGGTTGGCAAAATACATAAACAGAAAGTCGACAGCTCCCATCCAATAGAACATTCCTCCGAACAATCCCAATAAAGTCTGCCGGATATGCCCTTTCACAAACACTCCCGCAATCACCATGAATAATCCGAAAGCCCCCATTCCCATTCCGGCATAAAACTGCTCCACTCCTGTGGTTCCCTCTTTCAGGACACGTGCCAGGCTATGGGTCAACGGCATAGCAGCCAGTGTCACTACTATGGACATAACCGCTTTACCCCAGTGAAGTTTCCGCATACCTGCCGTTTTTAATTTACTATCTTTCATTTTACCGTTTTTTTTTCTTTGCACTCATGTACCAGAGATAAACAGCAAGGATAATGAACACAGCAAGAATAATACCCATCTCCATCACGTGGTTCATCGGATCAATCCATATCTCACTGAACAGATTCATGCGTCCCAGTATCTCCACCGGTGTCCAGAACACCACCACTGTAGCAATAGCCATACGTATATTCGCTCCCCACGAGGCAATGCGTAATTGCTTGACAAAGATAAAGAACGCTCCTACCAGACATCCTAATCCCACTAACAGTGTCACCGGATGATGCTCGCCGAGAAATACATCGTCATAACAAAACATCAGCACAAGATAAGAAGTCCACAGGATCATCATCAGTTCCATAAAGGTGATGATCGACACATGGCGTGTCATGGGACGTGCCGCTATATCGGCTTTTCGTCCGCGCAATAACAAACGCTGCCACCAGTTGATGAAATTGCAGCCATTCTTCGTACTGAACAAATACATTACCATCACCATCATCCAAAAAGCCAAAAGAAGCGGGCAGTATCAGATATTCAGGACGGGTCACGATTTCTCCCGTCATCGGATCCAGTTCAGGTTGTGTACCGAAACGATTGGCAAAATACATAAATAAAAATTCCACCCAACCCGTCCAAAAAAGCAGTCCTCCAAAAAAGCCCCATAGCGTCTGGCGGGTATCTCCTTGGGCAAACACGCCTATAATTACCATGACCATCCCCACCGCTCCCATAGCAAAAGCAGAATAATGCAACACGGTCTCATTCATGACATGTTCCATGATAATCATCAGTGCATGCCCCAAAGGCATAGTAAACAGTACCATCAGGAAAGAAGCTATTGCTTTCCACCAATAGCGTTTAGAACCGGCAGATGGCATCAGGTTCATTTCTGTCGTCTTTACATCGGTTATTTGTTCCATATTTCATTAGTTTACTTTAATATACTTAATTATACAACATGGCGCCACTGACAGGACGGCATGCAACTATTTCTATCACATTACTTCTTCTCATGGTTGCAGTTCGTCACAGTAATAACTTAGACGTCCGCTTCATCACCTATCTCCACATTCGCATCATACCACTGATGATCTGAATCTTGAAGTAATGTTTGCCATCAGCAGTACGTACCACATAAGTATGATATGAGGGAGTATATACAGGAGGCGGGCCGGCAAAACTCATGCTTGAGCCAGTACGGGATTAGCGTTGGTTGTAGTCTTCTGCGGTCCGTTATTCGGATCAAACCATGGATTACTGTTGAAGTCCAGACCATTTTCTATCAGATAGTGATTCCAGTCATTCTGAGACATAGTGACATACACCTCTTGATTGTCTTCCACCCATTTCAGATCGGAGGGTAATTGAGCCACACTTGTCCAATTTTCGTAGTTCCCATAGCCCAAATCGGCAGCTCCTCCCCGACCGATCCCACTCGTACCGGAATTGGTACGCATCACGTAACCGCAAAAAGCCAGATCCCAGTCTGTGCGATTCATCTGCCCACCTTCCTTGATATCCCGGTTTACCCCCAGTGCATTGAAAATCTCTCCCGTACGCAGGTTGAAGTAAATCCAGTCATTTGTCACTCCGGTGGTATAGCCCGACTTGCGGGGTAAAGTTTTCCCATCGAAGGGTTGTATATCACTGTAGTCCACGCAGGCAGACAGTAGAAGACAGCCTGCACAAAAGCAGAGGGTTTTGAATAATCCTGTATGTTTCATTTCTTTTTCTTTAAAGAGTTTATCACATCATCCAGCATGAACTCTACCTGTACCCATCCACGTGCTCCGGCTGTGGCAGGCACATTGAACATGGTGATCCCTGAGCCAAGTGTTTTAGGTATATAGTTGAAGAGATTGTCCATTCCCAACGTCAATTTCACCTTATTCCAAAAAGTCTGCGAAACGGATAAATTACAAAGTACATATTGTGGCAGGTCGCACCGAAAATAGGCATCATAGCTTTTATTCTCCTCCTTTACAAACACCCGGTCCTGTACATCAAACTTTTTCCCTCCCATATAAGAGGCACTGAACACAGCGTTCAATCGATAATTTTTCTTCATGTATTTGTAATCCATGCTTGCCGTAGCCGCATGGGGCGAGGTGGTATTCACCTGTATGCCTTTATTCTTACTTACATCTACAAAACTGTAAGTTCCATTCAGCGTCAGACAGTCCAGCACACTCCATCGTGCCAGCACTTCCAGTCCCAGCAGACGTTGTTGGCTCAGGTTGGTATACTCAAAGTTGTACTGCATATCGTAAATACGCCATACACCTTCAATCTTATCACGAAAATAGTTACCGTATGCTGTTCCGGAAACAAACAAACGGTCGTTACTGTACTCCGCTCCGAGCGAGAAATAATTGTTTTTCTCCGGTCGCATATTTTCATTACCGCGGATCATGAACATTCCCAGATGATCCCAGTTGAAGAACAACTCCTTGATACTCGGTGAGCGATAACCCATCGAATAGTTGGCACGAAGGCTCCAATGCTTATCAGGCGAATATTTGGCTGCCACTTTGGGCATTCCCATGAAACCAAATGCTTTCGAGAAGTTAGTACGGATACCAACAGATATCATCCACCGAGGATTGATGGTCCATTCATCTTGCAGAAAGTATTCTGTTTCTTTCAATGCACGCGTTTTCAGGTCATGGTTAGCATTGCCGGAGAAACGATCGGAAGTCAATTCATCCGACGTATGCTCCATACCCAATATTAAGCTGTGTCCGTTGAAGTAATTGCTCGTAACGGTCAAACGTGGCTGATAAATGCTACTTTCATAATCCTTCTGCCGCTTGTCGATACGTTCATGGCGTTTGAAGCGATCGTAAAAATCAGCGTGCAGACTTCCTGTCACACTAAACCAGTCCTTCACATGATAAGTCACTTTAGTCCCGGCTGTCCAATCTCGTGCCTGGCTGAACGTCATATCCTGTATCAAGTCATACGTGTTCATGAAAAAAGAACTGCCATAAACCAGCACCGACAGATTCGGATTCGGATTATAGTACAGTTTCTGCGATACCGTAATGTGCTCTTTGCCTTCGATACCCATGGGTGGACGGACAGCATTGCTGACCACGGTTATGTCATGTGGCAAGAAGGGATTCGCTTCCTTTGTGTAAACTTTCTTGTCATTTTCCGCCTGATACATATAAAAGGCATCACTCTCGCTATACCATACATCGGTCTGCGACGTGAATTTTCCGGCCTTGAATCCGGCAGATACCCAGCTTTGTAAGTTAGGGCGATCGGCATTTTGCTCAAACATGTAAAGGAAGTCCTTCGGTTGCGGATGCTTGTAATTGCGTTCATTCATCTGCCCATAACGTATTCCGGCATCTATCGAGAGAGGTTTGTCTGTTTTCTTGGTAATCAAATTAATGACTGCACCGGCTGCACGTGATCCGTAGAGGGTACTGCTCGCACCTTTCACTATCTCGACGCGATCTATGGCATGCAGGTTAAAACGTTCGTAATCCAAATTACCCGCCATGTCGCCTGTCATGCGCTCTCCGTCCATCAAAAACAACACGTGGCGTGCGTCCAACCCTTGCATGGAGATTTCATTACCGAACCCCACCTTCTGTATGTTAAGTCCAGGCGTTTCCTGCTGCAGTGCCTGTTGAAGATTACTATATCCGGCATCTACCAGTGCTTTGCCGCCAAGTACCTGTGTCGTAACCGGAGACATCTTGATGGGACGGGCTGTACGTGAACCTGTCACGACAACTTCATTTATTCCCAAGTCATCTTCTTTCATATAAATGACTTTTTCGTCTTGTGTCCCTCCAATCTTCCCCGTCACAGGTACATAGCCGATATAAGTCACCTTATAATAGCAGATTCCCTTAGAAGGAAGCTTTAATTCAGCCTGTCCGGATGTATTCGTAATGGCATATTGGGGATTTCGCAAAGCTTCATTATCGGCATAGATACATTGGCTGCGATAATGGGTTGTTCCGTGCCCTTCTCCAACACCTCTAACTTGACTTTTTGTTGTGCTGCCGTATGAACACATATCAGCAACATTAAGAATAGAATTGTAGTTACTCTTTTCATTCGTCGTTAAAAACATATTATGCAACGGAAGAAAGATTAGGCCTTTCCTTGGTCTTTCTTAGCCTCTTCCAAATCTTTTTCGTATTGTGCAAACTCTTCCTTAAAGCGATCGATACGGGTTTTATCGATTGTTTGCAAAAATGTTTCAGTGCGGACATTCATCATATTGTAATCTACAATAAACTCTATTTGGTTGGTATTCACGTTCAAATAACCATCTACTCTCGCTCCGCTCCCTTCTTGATTATCTTCGGCATCATCACCGGAAGTCGTAACATTACCATCTGTACCTACAAACTTAATCCATCCATCTCCGGGATATTCATCCTGTTCCCAACTGTTGAGCTGCATGATTTTCGTAGCACATTTGAAGCTAATGGCAAATGGCATAGCACCTACGCTGAAATCACTCAGGTTCAGTATCATCATACCGTCCTCACGCCAGGAAAAGTTAAATTTGGTTGGGCAACCACTCTTCAACAATGTCTTGTCCACACCATTCATTGTTGCTCTGGTAGAGAGTACAATATCTCCTGCAAGAATCTCTTTTGCCTTTTTAACGTATGTCTGGGAAGGTGGCTCCTGTGTTATCTTTTCATCGCTATCACACGCACTCAATCCGAGAATTGTTATCATAAAGAAGCACATCAACATAAAAGTATCAAATCTTATTTTATTATACATTTCAGTTTTCTTTTATATAGTTTATAAATGATTTTCTTTTATTGGTTTCTTCTACAGATACCTGTAGAAAGAAATAAAACATACTGCAAACCACTATCGAACTAAAGGAAGTTAGCAAAAACAGGGCAGCAGGATTAAAGCAAGTCCCCCATACCTCTCCGATTGGATTACAATAAATAAATTATATAGGATAAGGAGTTAAGGGGTATTCACTAAAAACTCCTCCTTAACTCCTTTAGAACTTTAAATTAGTGTCAGGCAAAATATAATAATCTTACTATGATACACTTGCTGCTATTTTGTACCTACAAAATGCACAGATGCAGGGAAATTAGCTCCCAAGAATGTACCGGAAACGTCCAGTGTAAATTCTATTTGTTTAGAGCTACCATTATCCGTAATCTTTGCATCTCTCAAGTCGTCCAAATACAATTTGACCTTTATTCCCAACGGAAGCGACAAAGTGCCTGCTTCGTCCCCGTTGTAAGCTGTAATCTCGCCGGTTTCCTCATCTACTTCCACAGCCAAAGAAATAGTAATTGTACCCGGCATACTACCTATCTGCGGAAAATCACATTTCAAACGGCCACCCTCTATTTTATAAGTTGCAGCCCGTGATTCATAAGGCTTACCTTTCATTATGATATTATCCATCGTACCGCTATAAGTGCCTTCATAGTCACTTATAGCCAACACGTTGGTTATAGAGTTAGCACTCATCAACGGTGCAGCGAAAGAAGACTGCATAAATCCAAAACTTGCTGCAAAAAGAGCAATAAACAAAATACCTTTTTTCATAAAATTAAAGTATTAAATTAAACAAAAATTATAAACGTCTCCTAAGACTTCTTCTTAAGAGCTTTTCTCCAATTGTACCCATCATTCTTATTACAACTCATAGAGATACTAATCCTAACTTTTCAACTCCCGTACCTTTAGTATAATATCTATCAAGAAACGTCTTTGTCGATTCTCTATTGAATGTACTTTCTGAACAACAAAAAGAAGTTGCAGACCTCCCTTCCGGAGAATAAAAAACAGTCAGCTCTGGATAAACGAGATTGAAATTTTCCGGTAAATTTCCAAAAATAAGATTCTTTACCATCTTCAGATTAGATATATCAAATGTTTCCAATGCATCCAAACATTCAAGATCTAAGAAGCACGTTTTCAACTCATCTTTCTTTGGCAGTTTAATTTCTTTCAGCGAAGGACAATCATAAACGATCAAATAACTGCCTTTGGATTCCTCTGCTTCTATCTCCTTTTCACGCTGCCCCCAAATAGTGTGGGTTAAATCTAATGTGCTCAAACCGGCAACAGTTCCGATATTAAGTACAAAAAGACTTCCGGCATTCGACAAGTCCAAACTTCTCACATTCAGATTATTCAATACAAGATTGGTGACATATTTACCCAATTTGACAGAAGGCATGTTAGCACCACTTTGCGCAGCAGAATAAAGAGCGACTGCTGCACCTTCCCAATAAGGATTCTGTATAATGTATTGTATTCCCTCAAAGTTAGTCACTCCGGCATTAGCTTGAATAAGCAGAATCGTAGTCTTTTGAGCATATCCCAAATGCTTGCTAAGATCTATTTGGTCACCATTGAATAAATCAGAAAAATTGGCCTGTAAATAAGTACGCAAATTTTCATCTGGCACCTCCCTCAATGTGGTATACGTTTGTAAGGTTCCGCTCTCATCTTTTATCTTCATATCTATTTTCCCATTTGTTATAGCGTCCTTATTTTTAATATAGAAACGTACCAGATCCTTAATATTGTCTTTAGCTGTCCGGGGAAGGTAAAGTTTGGTAATATCATGCAAATTTGTTACTGTTTCATTACCATTTTCTTCTACTACAACGTTAACAAGATTATCATAATCATAAATATCATTACCAGTCAGATCAATTCCTGTAATCTGTTTGGGCAGTTTTGAAAAGTCGAATACAGGACCATAATCGTTATCTGACAATTTTACTTCTGTCAGATTGGGAAGAATATCAAGTTCCGACAAGTCAGAAAGTTTTGTTCCCGATAAATCTAAAGTAGTAGTATTATTAGCTAAATCATCCAACAGTAAGTTACCCTGTTCATTAAATTGGTATCCTTTCTGTTGCAAATTGTCTTCAACTCACTATTCTTCATAGTCGTTTGGCTATATGACGGTGTATTGTCGTCATTGCACGACATTAAACACAGGCCCATTGTAAGAGCACTCAAACCGAGATAGTTTCTCAAATTGTTCATTTCATTACACTATTTATAATATATATTTTAATAGTTGCAAATTTACTGTAGGCAATTATACCTGACAATACCTATTAATCGGTAAATTAAATAGAAATGAAGAGGTGATTCCCCTATAACTGTCTATTAAAACGATACTTAAAAGATACAATGAAATAACTGCCGATCTGCTGAGTATATCGTTCGGACAATCCATGGGATGTAACGTTACGGCTATAGCTCTTTTTCTGACTGAGAATATCCGCCCAATACACAGAAAATTCAGCTTTCTTATATTTGAGAAAACTCCATGACAAGTGGAGGTTCCAAACTACTTCGTTATCCTCACTTCTATTGATATTGGTACCGTTGCGAAACGTATGGGTTGTCTCACTTTTCAAACGTATATTACCCGGAAAAACGGCGTAAGCGGTCAATCCGAAAGAATAATCACGAATATAATTGTTTGTTTCTCTTAAAAGATTTGTAGAATGGCGGAATCGCCAGTCACCGCTCAAATCAAAACCTCCCCATTTAGGTTGGTAGCCTACACGTAGACCGGCATTATACAGTCGATTATGGGTAACGCTACGTTCGGGCTGTTCTCGTTGCCCATCGTTTACAAAACTCACGCTTTGGATAAATGAAGTACCGGTACGTGCAGACAAATTGAAGTAATGATTAATACGCTTTTGATAACGCATGGCAGCTTTTATATTCCAATTCCCGTTGACATTCACAGGACGGCTCTCAATACCTCCTGTCTGACTGTCATATATCACAGCCCTCGTCACATTGTTCAATATGCTCGTCCAATTCACGTCACCGCTTAGCCCGGTTTTCGTATCCCGAACTTCAAGCCTTACCTTTTGGGTGTATGAAGATTTTAGATCGGGATTCCCACGAATGATATTCAAAGGGTCACTGTTGTCTGTTAGCGTAAGCAATTCTGCCAGTCCTGGTTGTTGAGTATTCCCTTCATAACTTAGTTGCACCCATGTCTTTCTTTTGCGCCATAAGATGGTAAGAGTGGATGATAGTTTACAGAATATCTCAATGTATCAGCCTGTGTCCACCCTGTCTTTTGGTCAAGAGTTTGTCGTTTGGGTGTAACGGACAAACCGGTAGTAATCTCCCACGTTTTATCAGTATAATTAAGATTAAGGGAAACTCCATGTGCCATCGTATGACTACGACTTTTGTTACTCAAACTATCGGTATATTCCACTTCGTAACCTTTCGGAAAATTACCGGTAGGTGTATGTTCTTCACCGTCTATCACAGGAGAAAGAACGTAAGTGTTACGGTCACGACTTTGGTTATCCAATTTAAATATGTATGACAACTGCGCCCTCAAGTTCTTGCGAGGTATTTGTGTCAGTATTAGTCCCAACTTAATAGTACGGTTTCTGTTCGGACTTTCTTGATATTGGTTACGGTAGAGTATAGAGTCATTGCCCTTTACATTCTGTAACTGATAATAGGTAGTGGATGATAAAGAGAAAGCTTTATTGTTGCCTCGTTCCTCCGAATATTGAACGGTCAGTCCCAAACTTGTACCTTTTGCATTCAGTCGTCGGGTAATGTCAGCACCGATAGAATATAGTCGGTTAATGCTTGATGACCTCGAAGTCATACAGATGTCATTCACCCGTATACTATCCTCAATTTGCTCACTCGCGTCTCTATTAAAGGGACTTGTTACATCTAACTTTGGATCTGCATTATAAGTAGCTTGCCTGTTACTATCATCATTAATACCTTTTAGAGCATTAAAACTTCCCGAAATATTAAGCAAGGTCTTTTTGTCAATGTTCCATCTCGCACTTAACATGGCACTTATCATACGATTCGTATGATAACCATTATCGGTCGCATACCGATAACGGTTTCCTGTCATCAGGTATTGCTCATAATAGGAAGTCCCGTTAATACCATTAATCGCATTGTTGTACATGATATTCCCATTGATATGTACTGTTTCTCCAAACTTCTTCAAGAAATTGACCGCTATGTTGTCTTGACGATTCTTTTTATTCTCAGTGGTTATATCACGATTACCACTCTTGGCAATAACGGACAGGTTTTCTCCATCAGCTTTGAAAAAGTTGCTTATTAACTCTGCCTCTTTCTTTTTCTTATTTCCCTTTCCCACAGCAACCGAAGTTATCAGCGTACCATTAAGCTCTTTTTTGGTTTGCAAATCGAGCACATAGTTTTCATCAACAGTCCTGACTCCGGTAAACTTTTCCATCTCACTACGCTTATCATAGACCTTTATCCTACTTATTAAATCGGCCGGCAAGTTTTCTAATGCCAATACATGATTCCCTGAAAAAAAAGCCTCACCATTCACATTGATTTCGCTAATGACAAGACCGTTGTATGATAAGGATTTACTTCGGTCGTCGTATTCCAGTCCCGGAATCTTTCTCACTAACTCCTCCAGATTTGAGCCTTCTGGAGTCCGGTAGGCATCAGCATTAATTACGGTCGTATCCCCTGCCATATCTATCTCTTTGACGGGAGCAGTCACCAGCACTTCGGCCAGTTTGATACCACTTTCCATCAGAATATGTCCACAATCAATATCCATCATATGCGGATCTAACTTCCGAAAGATAGTTGACATACCGATATAAGATATCCGCAACAAGTATTCCATTCGCTTTTGTGGTATAAACTCCAACTTGAAGCTCCCATTTGCATCACTCGCCATCCCCTTTACAAAAGCGGAATCCTTTCCTTCCAAAACGACCACGCTTGCATAAGGCAAACTTCTCTCTATCGAATCTTCGGAAAGAACGCAAACATGTCCTTTGACTATTTTCACCTGCTGAGCGGACAGGGTAGCTGAAAATAGCCATAAAAAGCATAAAAGTATGTTCATTCGTATATTCATTCCGAAGAAAACTAAACAGACGCAAAATTAGACAGTTTTCATTGGCTGCTCAATACCTTAAAATAGGTAATATGCCGATAATGCTTTACTATCCTTTTCAAAAAGGACTAATAATTCACGCTAGGAATGGAAATTCTTATCATGGCACTAAATCTGTAGCTTATTTCATTTAAAAAATTCAAATCAAAAAGAATCGGTCTGCATGCGGCACGTGATAAAGGAAAACAGAAACGATATCTGGGTATAAACATCATGGGTATAAATACACATTCTATCGAAATGAAGAATAGGAAATCCACTTAAAAGCATCAACATATGAGGCAATATTATCAATATCATCTAACATATTTATGGTATTTTTTATATAAATCCTAAAAAAAAGCAATGAAATGTGTTTGTTATGTGTCTTAGAATAATAGTTTTGCGAAATGTAGAAGTTCTTATTTTAATCAAAACCTATATTATTATGAAGAAATTTAAAATTTATAGAGATAATCAGCATATGGACGAATTCTTTCTAAAAAAGGGATTTGTCAAGTGATATTGCCAGCATAAGATATTTACTATTGCTGAGCATGCTATGGATATGAATAGCATACAACTCCATAGATGATTAAATTGTTGTGCATTTCTCGTGACAACCATTCATATACACTCAATACCTGTTCCTACTATACCTAATATTTTATCCATTATAAATTATTTATTCCGAACCATAACAAACAATTGGTTCTATGTTTAATTTAAACATTAATTTTATGAAAAAACAATTAGTAATTTTCATTCTGCTAGGAATTATTGCAATTCCTTCGTCAGTAAAAGCACAGAAACTAAAAGTTAGTTTAAGTGCCGGTCTATCCAAAAGCATTTTGAATAGCGATGTTTCTAATTTGGTCAATACACGTTATGATACCAAAACAGGTGTTGCAACAAGGGTAAATCTTGAATATAATTTTTTTAAAGATTTTATAGTAGGAACAGGGCTGGGATTCATACAAAAGAATTATGAATACAAAAAGACGGATAATATTACAGGAACACATACACTGTATAAAAACAACTTTATGGATATACCGTTAAATGTAGGCTTGTATCTTTTTAATAACCCTCATAAAGAAAATGGTATATGGCTAAAAGTTCAAGGTGGCGTCTTCTATGAGTACTTCACAAGAATGCATCGGAAAGGCGAATATCCAATCTTTGCACAATTACAAGAAGATGGTTCCTACATCAAAGCTCAGGTAAATGAAACATACGATTTTAAAAGAAATGAAAACAACTTGAAAAGAAACCTATTCGGGATAGAGGGGACAGGAGAAGTTGGCTATTCTTTCAATAGGATCGACGTTTTTGCTTCATATACCTATCAGTATGGTCTTACCGATATATACAAAGCAAAAACTTCTTCTAATCGTAAATCAAAAAGAATCTCAAACATCATATCGTTAGGCGTTGCCTATAAATTTTAAAATTATAGATTATGAAAGCTAAAAAATATAATTGGACATTACGTCATTCCTTTCTTTTATTTCTTGTGATCTTTATCTCCAGCAGCTGCGTTGAAGATGTTACAGAATCAACCAAAGAACCAACACGGTATACAGCAAACGATATAAAATCATATTCTGACCTGTTTGATGTGTTTTGGAATACAATGAATCAAAAATATAATTATTTTTACGAGCAGAGCAGTTTTAATTGGGAAACGGTATATAATGAATATGCTCCGAAATTCAAAAAATTGAAAACGTTCAACAGAGATAAGCAGTATAGCAAAGCGGAAATCTCAGAAGATTGTAATAAAGCGATAGAATATTTTACAGAAATCATAGATCCCATCATAGACAGGCACTTCTATGTAAAGATTTCACTTCCTGTATCGCATAGTTTTATCAGAAATGTCTACTTTCATGGTGGTATGAAGAGTAAAGAAAAGATATATACCTACCCTTTTGAACTCAAGTATGAATACATGAGATCTAAAATACAATCTGAAACAGGAGTATTCGGACAGGCCAACGATATGTTAGGTGGTTTCTTATCAGACAATCCTGACATATATTACTTCAGCTTTAAATCATTTACAATAAGTAATCATTATATATTGTCATTTGGCAGCGAATACTTGGTTATAGACGATAAAAGTCCGTACTATTTAACAGAAAAAGAGATCAGAGATACTGTCGAAGCGAATAAAATTAAAGACCCCGCAGTAAAAAGTGCTCTAATTGAGAAATCGATAGAATACATGAATAAGTTTAACTCCTTCATGAGGTCTGAAATCGCACAAGATGCAATAAAAAAATAGCGGATTTTAATCAATCAGAAAATCCAGACAATAGTTTTATTGAGGCATTATCCAAAGCAAAAGAAAATGCGCCTGATATAAATATTGAATTATCACAGTTAAGTGGTTTGAAAGAATTTAGATTAAATCCTAATTATACTACATGGTTTAAACAGCGCTCAACCGAACATTTACAATTAGCATGTGAATATACCGTCTTTCTATCAAACATAGATAATGTCATCAACAATCAATATAAAATAGATTTCTATAGAAACTTTTTGGTACCCCTCAAAGTTGGAAAAATAAAAAAGATAATACTGGATCTTAGAGGAAATGGTGGCGGTATGGTACTTGATGCAAGAACATTTACAGATCGTTTTATCACTAAAGATGCTATATTTGGCTACCAAAGATTTAAGGAAGATAACAATCCATTCAGTTATACCCCATGGACACCTTGCATGACAAAAACAACAGGCATTGGGATAAAAAAGGAAATACCGATAGTTATTCTTTTAGATAACAATAGTGCTAGTATGTCCGAAATCAGCACTTTAATGTTAAAAAGCCAAGGAAAACATGTCACAGTCGTAGGAGGCTATAGCGCTGGTGCAACTGCTGGATTGGGAGATTCGGATCAATTCAACGGAGGAATAAGAGGAAAGGTTAGTGACTATTTAGAGTTTTATATGCCTTTACTTGCAATGCAGGATGCAACCCATACTGTAATAGAAGGAATAGGTATCAAACCGGACCTACTAGTAGACCCACTAACAGAAGATGAAGTTCGTGAAATGGCTCTTTCACCTTTTACTCATATTGATCGTACATTAAAACAGGCAATAGAAGTCTTGAGCAATAATTAACACTTCTTTTTACAACTAAAACCGATGAGGTTCGAAAACCTACTAGATATTGGTTACCGCATTGATATTCCAATCACGATGTACTCTATTCAGTATACATCTATTGATAGAATATCAAGCGGTAATTTATCAAAAAGTGTGATTTTTTGTAGTCCTGCAGAAACTTATCGTTCATGCAGGACTTCCTAAACCATATCACATATCAGACGTCATACCCCATATAATAACATATAAAAACGCTCCTATTACGCCACCAATAAACATTTCCGGCAATGGATCATAATTTAAAAACACTCCTCATTTCCACAGCGAGAAATAAAAATCCAAAAACAAGTCCCTGCTATAATCCCTAAAACAGTAGACAAAATAAACAGCCATTTGGCAGACAGACCTCTCCAATTTTGAGAATATGGCTTTTTTAGTTTTCTCATAGGTCGTTTTTTTAGAGTTCAACAGCAGACAAATCTGCCAAAGCCTTTTCAAAATCACGCTCGGCGGCCAACGTCTGATTAACTGTGTCATAATACAGGCCTATCTCAACGATATAGTTTAACAAGGATATCTCACCCACATCCAGTGCTTTCATCAGTAACGCGGTATTATTGAGTGCCTTGAGGGACTCACGATAGGCAATGGCTGTCTGCTGGAGACCACTGGCACGCATATATAAATTCCGGAGCCTGTCATAGAACTGCTGTTTGCTATCCTGCTCTCTGGCCTGTGCCGCCACAACACCAGCTTTAGCCTGCTTCACCCGATTCTTATTCTCCCATAAAGGATGGAAATCCCCACACTTATTCCCTGATATTTTTGTCCAAGGGTCCTTTCCAGCGAATAACCGGCTGAAAATTTCGGAAGTGTCATGGCCTTACCGAGCTTAACCTGCTCCTTACTGACCTCTATCTGTTGCTTTACATATTGCAGTAGCGGATTCTTTTGTTGAGCCGACAGATACCAGTCTTCAAAATTGACAGGCAGCGAAGCCGGAGAATAGTTGCTCGCCTCAAAAATCACATCCATACCACCATTCAATCGTTTGAGTTCGGAAAGAAGAGCGTTCCTCTCCACTTCTATTCTTGACATCTCCCCTTGCACGGTGGAAAGATTCAACTGAACCTTATTGTACTCCAGAATACTGGCGTCTCCACGATCCAGTCGTTGTCGATAGGCATCGGCTATGGCTTGTGCATGTCGTAACCGGACTTTAAGTTCTTTTTTCAAACCGTTATAATAAATCAGATCGATGCAATATTGCTTCGCCTCCAAAAGCAGGTTAATTCTTTCAGAAGCATACTGAAGTTCTACCAGCTTATTCTGGTTGCCGGCCAAGCGACTTCGCATCCCGGTAAGTCGGAATGTCAAAAGTCTGTTTGATACTGAAATCCTGGCGATTACCGATCTTTCCGGGATTTCCCCAAAGATAACCAAACTCTACATCAGGGTCGGACAAGTATATACCTGTCTTATTCCCCAATTTCTGAGCGTTTGTTTCTTCTCTCAATGCTTTCAGGGTTGAATTATTCTCCTCAATGGAGAAAAGTATGCTGTCTATGTTTTCTTGGGCGACAAGTGACACACTTGCCAGCAACGCCATTATTAATATAATTGTTCTCATTTTAGTCTTCAGTTAGTTCAATTGTTTCAATTTTCTTTTCTTGTTTACAACTGATATACAGGTATATAATAGGAATAATAAATCCATTGAGGATAGTTGAACTCAAAAGTCCTCCCAAGATAACTTTGGCCATAGGACTTTGAATTTCATTACCGGGCAGTTCACCTCCCAATGCCAGCGGTATCAATGCCAATCCGGAAGACAAAGCTGTCATCAGAATCGGATTCAGACGGTCCAGAGAACCGTGCAGGATACTGTCATTCACAGACATTCCGGAAGCTCTCAGGCTGTTATACCTGTCTATCAACAGCATACCGTTACGGGTTGCAATACCAAAAAGAGAAATAAACCCGATAATGGCCGGGATACTCAATATACCGGATGTGAAATAGATACTGAACACACCTCCAATCAGTGCAAGTGCAGATTCAGCAGGATTACCAATGACTGAATCGCACTCTTGAACTCTTTGAACAAGAGCAGGAAAATAACCAGGATAGAGAAAATGGAAGTGATAGTGATAATACGCGAAGCAGCCTGCTCACTTTCAAACTGTCCGCCATATTCAATATGATATCCTTCGGGTAATTGTATCTCACTGTCAACTTTCGACTGAATATCATTTACTACTCCCCGTAAATCACGACCGGCAACATTGGCTGAAATAACAATCTTACGAGCCACATTCTCACGGCTAATCGTATTAGGCCCCATCGATGATGTCACATTGGCAATATTTTCCAACGGCACTTTACGACCATTGGCGTCCACGATCAGCTTGCGTATTCTCTCGGCACTAGCACGACTGGCATCATTCACCTTCAGCGTCAAATCAAAAGACCTATTTTCCTCGTATACCTGAGACACTGCCTCACCTCCCAGCATGACATTTACAATATCACCAAACTGAGGAAGTGTAACGCCATATTTAGCCAACATCTCCCGTTTGGGCTCGATCTTTAACTGTGGACGTTCTACCTGCTGCTCCACATTCAGGTCGGCTACACCTTCAATATCCTGAATCGAATTTTTTATCTGGTTTCCGATTTCATACATCCTGTTCAAGTCCGTACCAAACAACTTTATGGCGATATTAGCTCTCGATCCGGATAACATAGCATTGATACGGTGTGTAATAGGTGCACCAATTTCAATATTCACACCCGGAATAACCTTTATTTTCTCCCGGATTTCTGTCAGAACTTCATCCTTTGAACGCTTGTCGAGTATAAACGGCGCCTCTATTTCGGAAGTGTTCACACCCAAGGCATGCTCATCCAGTTCAGCACGTCCGGTCTTTCGTCCTACAGTCTGTACCTCCGGTACCGAGAGAAGTATATCTTCGGCCATCCGACCTATCTTATCAGACTCTTCCAGAGAAATACCGGGCAAAGTACTGATGCTCACGGTGAACGAGCTTCATTGAAAGGCGGAAGAAAACTACGTCCAAAGGAAGCCATCATCACCAACGAAACAATCAAAATGGCTCCGATAGCTCCCAAAACCACTTTCTTATGGCATAACGTCCACCGCAAAGCATCCCATAACCGGATTTCAACTTACGAACCAAATAAGGGTCATGTTCCTCACCATTGTTCTTTGGTTTATTCAGCAGGTAACTGCATAAAACCGGTGTAAGGGTCAGAGCAACCATAGTGGAAGCAAAAAGTGAAATAACGAAAGTAATGCCAATGGTGCCAACATCCTGCCTTCCATTCCGGAAAGGAAGAAAAGAGGAACAAAACTGGCTACAATAATCAGAGTGGAATTTAAGATAGGCATACGTACTTCCTTGGAGGCCTCAAAGACAACTGTCAGAACATTTTTTTGTTCCTCTTTAGGTTTTTGCCTGTTCTCCCGCAAGCGTTTGAATACATTCTCCACATCCACAATTGCATCATCCACCAAAGAACCGATAGCAATGGCAATACCACCCAGACTCATCGTATTGATGGTAAGCCCCAAAGCCTTCAGGGTAAGAATAGCTACAATAACCGAAAGCGGTATGGTAATCAATGAAATAACGGTAGTACGTATATTCATCAGGAATAAGAGCAGTACAATAATTACAAAGATACCGCCTTCATATAAAGACTTCTGAACATTATCAATCGAATTATTAATAAAACGGGATTGACGGAAAATATCGGTAGTAACCTTCACATCTTTAGGCAATACCTTTTGCAAATCCTCCAAAGACTTATCCAACTTACCGGTCAGATCAAGGGTACTTGTGTTGGGTTGCTTGGTGACAGTCAACAATATACCGGCTTTACCGCGTTCGGAAGCCAGTCCCATCTTGGGAGCCTTAGCACCGGTTTTAACCTCAGCAATATTCTCCAGTGTAATGGGCACTTCATCAACATTCTTAATTACAGCCTTACGAAGGGCCTCCACCTTATTAGTGGATAATACGCCACGAACAATAAATTCATTTCCAAATTCATACAAAACACCACCGGCGGCATTCTGATTCATATCTTTCACTACGTCTATGACCTCGTTCAAGCCGATTCCATAATGTTTCATCTTACCCGGATCAAGTAATATCTGGTACTCTTTAATATCACCCCCTAAAACTGTTACCTGGGCTACACCGCCAGTAGACAACAAACGGGGACGGATAGTCCAGTCTGCCATCGTTCGCAAATCCTGTAGGGATACACTATCGGAGGTCAAACCGATAATAAGCAACTCTCCCAGAATGGAGGACTGTGGACCTAAGGTTGGCTTACCCACATTGGAAGGCAAGGCGTCACCCAACACAGCCAACTTCTCGGAGACTATCTGACGGGCACGATAAATATCCGTACCCCAATTAAATTCGACCCATACAATAGAAAAACCTGTAGTAGAAGAAGAACGCACACGACGTACGTCAGTGGCACCATTTACAGCGGTTTCTACCGGAAAAGTCACCAGACGCTCCACCTCTTCAGGAGCCATCCCTTTAGCCTCCGTCATCACAACAACAGTAGGGGCATTCAGATCCGGGAAAACATCCACTTCCATATTCACAGCAGTATAAGTTCCCGCAATAATCAACAATAGAGCCCCTATCAGAACAACAATACGGTTGTTCAGAGAGAATTTTATAATTTTATTCAACATGATTTCTTCCTTTATAATTAATGACTATGCTTCGGGCAACACCGAATGAACTAGAAGCCAGCTTTACCTGATAAGCACCTTTAACGACCACTCTCTCACCCTCTTTCAAGCCAGAAAGTATTCTCACGTTTTTACCGTCACTCTCTCCGATACCGACTTCACGCTTCACGAACTCCTCCTCTGCTATTTGCAGGTAGACAAAATAGATACCCTGTTCTTCCGTCAATGCAGTAACAGGAATGGAAAATACGTTATTTTGGGGAGTGGTGAGCAGGTATACCTCTACATAAGAACCGGGAATGAAATCACCGATATTATCGAATTCAAAAGTAATCGGGATATAGAAAGAAGATTCAGCAGCGGCTTTGCCAAAGGATAATAAACGCCCGTGAAGATCTTCCAACCTATAAACCTTGTTATTGTAGGATACCATGAAGTTGGCTCCCCTGATTTTTTTAAGTTCATTGAAATAGTTTTCTGAAACATCGGCTCGCAGTTGCAATCTCCGGTTCTTGGAAATTGTAGCAACAGGCTGTCCGACAGTCACGTATTCCCCCTGACTCACCAGCCTGTTTTTGACATATCCACTGATGGGAGAAGTAACTTTTACCCCGGAAACAGTTACATTGGCAGCTTGGGCTTCATAAGCAGTTCTGGCATTTTCATATTTCATACGAGTCTGTTCGAACTCTTTAGCGGAAATAATCTTATCCTTTACCAGACCTTCTGCACGCTGATACTCTTTCAAGGCAGTTTCATAGGCAATCTTGGCTTTTGCCACCGGATCTCCTTCATAAAGATTTTTAGCTGAAATGGTTACAATAGTACTTCCCACGCCAACAGTTGCTCCTTCGATGATGTTTTGTCCGGGAAAAGATACGACACCATTGGTCGTGGCGACAATAGTTTCTTCATCTCCTTGGGCTGCCTGTATCTGTCCGCTGGTTCTGATTACCTGTGCAAAAGATCCGGGTACCACATTATATATCTCCAACCCGATAGCTTCCGCCTGTTGCCGAGTGAAAATGATTTCGTCCTCATGTCCCTTGCCGGAGTTCTCTATTTCACTATGGTTGTCTCCATCACTTTCCCGATGATCATGACCGTCGTCATTCCGGTGAACTCTGAGGAAGAGGCCGAGCGGGTGTCACTCTGTTTCGAATCGCAAGATATCAGGGAGATTGAAGTGGCCGCAGCCAGTATAATAAATATATATATTTTCATTTTTGTTATATTTTAAAGTTGAATTGAAAAGGAAGGACAACCTTGCCAACCATTGTAAAACAACGCAAAGACAAGGCTACTCCCCCATTTTTTTTTGTTTGAGAGTTTCCTCTGTAATACAGAATAGTGCCAATAAACAACACGAATACTGAGAATACCCATTCCGGCATCTGCAAGCATATCACCGAACTAATAATCGTTGCCCCCAAGAAGCCCTGTTCAGGCAGCAATGGTCTATCTGAAAGGGAAAATATCGTCTATCCAAAATTTCGATTTCACATTGATTGACAACCTCATATTTTGTTCCATAATTGATTAGCCAAGAAAGTTTTAACCGTGTCATAAACAGTCAGAGCACATATCCCTGTCATTACCGATTCTGGTTCGTTTGGGCTTTCTCCCAAAGTGGTGAAATCTAATTATCAAAAGATAAATATTGGAGGTAACTGATTACAGTTACCGGAAAGAATAGCAGATATTACAGTATTATAAACCCTGCAATAAATACTTAAGAGAAAAAATAGGGAGGAGCACGCAATCCGCTGCTCTCACCCAGCACTACGGACGTATAAGAGACAACATACCTATCGTATGTGTTTTCAGGGATTGGTATATCGAAATGAATAGTCAGAATGTCAGCAAACAGATATAGAACCGGCAAGTGGATATTCATCAGGCTTCCATCATGCAGATTACTTTTATCAACGCTGGAAGGAAAAATATAACCAGCTTGTGATACACAGGTGTTTTCATTATGTGCATCTTGCCCCGCCTCATGATCCGTATGCCCATCATTGTAGATATCGTCTTGTTCACATAATTCCATCACCGTACACATCATCTCTTTATGATGGTGATGCGGAATAGCGGAAAGCACTATTAAGAATAGTGTCGCTATGGCAAGTGGATATACGAAAAAGATACGCTTCATCTGTTTGTTTTTTACTTTCGGGACAAAAATAGAGTATATTTCTTGCAACCAAGTTGCAAACATGTTACAATGTTATTTTTCTCAATTTTTTGTTCTAAACCCCGTTTGTTATAGAACCTATTATTTTAACTTCACAAACAGATTCATGTTAATATATCAAGTTACTCAAAGGCCATTTGGTGGTAAGTTTTCTTTTACTCATGGAATCTAATTCAGTTTTCGGAAGTGTAAACCCTCGTTTATAGTTGACAAAAAAGCAAGTATCCCAGCTTTCGCCTGAAGAATCCATCCGTGAAGTGAAGAAGCGTATTTTATACTAAACCAACTGAAAATCAATATCTTTAAAAAGTAAGATTTCTGTCTTCAAAAGCTTTGTTTTAACACAGAGTTAAAGCTTGTTCTTTGGATGTGAATAAGAAGTTCTTTAAATGCAAAAGACTTGTTATTTGCGCACAAGAACCTGACAACTGCAAAAGGCGTTAACAATGTTAATTGAAAAAGGTACAAGGATGAAGATACCGGTTCAGACGGCGTAAACTCACTTCCGAAACTTGAGTTATCTTATTCAGCCTGTGTCTATTTTTTCTTATAAAAGCAAACAAAAAGAACAATTATCAACTTGAAAATAAAGAAATAAAGAATTTACCACCAAATTTAAAGAAGAACCGAAAAATAGACAATCAACACTTTTTTAATCCCCGGAAGGTTCGACAGGTTCTTCCGGTTTTTCAACCGGAGATGTACTTGGCAAATCCGTTTAGG
>ENA-OQIC01000298-OQIC01000298.1-human-gut-metagenome-genome-assembly--contig:-NODE-298-length-22177-cov-2.714921_pt1 | contig 22177 bp, 24 predicted proteins | sample MGYA00242572_ERZ504736 | MGnify/ENA primary metagenome ERZ504736 (study PRJEB26092, sample SAMD00036201) | human gut metagenome | host: Homo sapiens | study: EMG produced TPA metagenomics assembly of...
GTGACGAATCACCAAGAGGGGGGGAAGCAACACTTTCCGGTAGCGGGAGAAAACAGAGTGAAACATAACATTTATATTATTACTATTATTCATTTAAATTTTAAGATTATGAAAAAGAAACTCATGATGGTAGCAGTGCTTCTGGGTGCTTTGTCACTGGGAGCTTGCGTTGATAACAACGAATCAGCTTCTGTGGAGGCGGTACGTAATGCGAAAGCTGAACAGTTGAAAGGCTTGGCTGCATTGGCAAATGCGCAAGCTGAGGCTACAAAAATTACAGCTGAGGCTGAGGCAGCATTAAAAAATGCACAAGCTGAATACCAGAAAGAAATGACTGAAGAGGCTAAACAGAAATTTGCTGTTGATATTGAAAAAATTAAAGCCGAGGCAGAAAAAGCAATTGCTGAAGCAAAGAAAGCTGCTTCTGAAGCTGAATTGCTGATATTGAAAAATGCTGATGAACGTGTTCAGTGGTTATACGGACAGTATACTATAGCTGCTGGTGAATTGGCTACTTTGAATGAAAACCTTCTTACCAGAACAGCCGGTCTTGCTCAGTTAGAAGCAGGTATAACTACAGCAGAAGCAAATGCTAAGATTAACACTATTACTTTGAATAGAAGTATCGCAGCGGAAACTGCTAGATTGGAGGTTCTGAAAGACCCAGCTAATGCAAATATTGATAAGGATGCGCTTAACGCTAAAAAGGCAGCTGTTTATCAAAATATGAGTTAGCCAATAGTACAGTGATGAATAATGAAGGTGCTGCTTTGAATGCAGACGCCAAGGGTATTCAGGAGGCTATTGATGCTTTGGATAGAGATGCTATTGATGTGGTGAATGCTCTTTCTCCGTATTCTGGTGTTGTTCAATTTACAGGATTTGAAAATTTGTACTGGGAAGCGACTACTGGACCTGCTTATCGTAACATTTCATCAGGAGCTTATATAAGTGAAGTTAAAAAACTAGATGCTGTAAACTATTTTGCAACGGACTTGGAAGATGCAGCAAAAAAAAATTGGGTACATCAGCTGATACTAAAGATAAAGATACTGCTTATGGCCGTCTTGCTGCTGCCAATGCGCAGTTGGAAGATGCAAATAAAATGGGTGAAACGACAGATGATGAAAAGACAGCTAAGGAGCAAGCTATAAAAGATGCAAAGAAGGCAATTGCTTTGGCGGAAGATGAGATTGTGAGGGCGCAAGCTTCTTATGACGGAAAAAAGACTGCTTCTGATGAATTTACGGCTGCTCTCGCTGCTGTTGATGTAAAAGCATATAATGATGCGGTTAGTGCAATTGTAGCATTGGTTAAAGCGAATGAAACTGTTGCTAAGGCATTTAATGATGCAAATGAGACTCCGATGAAACTTTTGAATGAATACAGAGTTCTCAATACACTTTATAATAATAGTCAGAATCTTGAAGAATTAATTGCTCAATGTGAATATAATATTGCTTATGATAAAGAGCAGATTAAATTCTATGAGGCTAATATCACGAATGCTGAGGCCCAATTAGCTAAAGAAAAAGAAGAGTTGGCTAACTTGGAAAAAGAGATTGCTGCTAAGAAAATTATTGTTGACAATGCAAAAGCTGCGTTAGACGCAGAATTAAACGCTGAATAATCGCCAATAGTAACGGCAAATAAACAACAAATTAAAAAAAGTAACGTATGAAAATAAAAAGACTTTTAGTGTTGGCCGTTCTACCCATGATGTGTCTTGCAGTGAATGCACAGAGCTCCAGTAAAGACAATACTCCTAAAAAAGGAGACTTTACGGTAGCAGCTACTGTTGGATACAATAGTTACACAAATGTCACAGCCCCTTCGGGGCTGCTGACTGACTATGAAGTCAGAGCGCTCTCTACCAACTGGGCAGACAAAAAGCTGATGGTTGGTTTTGAAGGGGGTTGGTTCTTCAAAGATCAGTGGAAACTAAATTTGGGTGGCGGTGTCAGCTTCACGAATAACCCCGGTTATCCGGCTGTTCCCGGCACAATAGACGATTCGAATAAGAATAACTCGGCTGACGAGAATATGGGAGAGATTCCTAACTATCGTGCCGTAGCCGATGCTCAGTCGTTCGCCTATAATGTGTCAGCAGGTGTTGATCGTTATTTCAACATCAAGCGTGTTCCTAACCTGATGTGGTATACAGGTATTCGCGTAGGTTTTGCTTACGGTGAAAATGAAATGAAGTATGATGAAGAGACCTCTATGGGCAAATCTATTGCCGAGAGTTGGAATCTTCGTGGCGCCTTGACTATCGGTGTCGACTACTTTGTTCTTCCTGCACTCTATATCGGTGCGCAGATCGATCCGTTTGCATATACGTATAATAAGACTACGTATAACCCGCAAGCAGGTCTTGGCGATCTGTCGGCAGACAGCCACAACTACAGTGTGCTGGCCGCTCCGACATTTAAGATCGGATTTAAGTTTTGACCTCTATCTCCATCCGGCTGATAGGCCATCGGCCGGGTGGACGATTTTATAAATAAATAAGTCCATTTATTTATACCTCCCGGTGTCCGTGACGGCTGTCGGGGATTTTTATGTGATTGGTATCTTTGGGAAAGACTGAATGGTATTTGGAATATGAAAAGAGTAATATATACATAGGTGAAGTGATAAAACAGGTCATAGCCGAAAAGCAGGTGACAAAGGCCGAGCTTGCCCGTAGGTTGGGGGTAAACCACAGAGTGTGGACTATCTGCTGACACGGAAAAGTATCGATACGGATACCCTGTATAGCTTGTCGTTGGCGCTGGATTATGATTTCGCTGTTTTATATTCCATAAAGAAAGAGCATGCCCTTGCTACGGACGAAGAGTCTCCGTTTAAAGTGGGAAATGCAAAGATCAGTTTAGAGATCGAGTTGCGTCCCGATGAAATGTTGAAACTGAACCTGAAACAGAAGATTGCAGACCTGTTGGAAGGAAAGGGAAAGTGATTTTACATATCTGATATCTTCTTTTCACCTGCTTTCTATAAACAAATAGAAGGAAGAAGGGAATTACCTCGTATTTATAATTCTAAAAAGATCTTTTTACTTCTTTTGTAAGTTGTTGATAATTAGAGGATAAATAGTAGACGAAACAAAATTAGCAGCCTTTGAAACAAATCTTTTAGTTGGGAAATGGGATTCCGCGTTCCTTTGCGGCATCAAAACAATCTCAATCAACTAAAATTTAAGTACCATGATGAAGAACCAGAAAAGGGCTGTTTGCTTGCTGGCTTGCTTGCTGATAGCGGGCTTCACAGCTGCACAGGAAAAGAAAGAATCTGCTCAAACAGCTTCCGGATCAAAGGAAGAAGGCAATCGTAATGTTATGCTGAACGCTTCGAGCGCCAATGGTCCCCGCGAAATCTCTATCGGCTTGCCGGGTGGAGACGTAAATGTACTCGAAAACGGACTCCCCGTAGTCTATACCTCTAATCCGCATAATGTAAATACGCACTGGCGTGGAGACAGCAGTCTCGGGCACGTCGGGTTGCTCAAAATCTCCGAAACCGCCATTACTACCGGCAATATCGGTTATGCTGTAAACTCTTTCACCCAGTTGGGAACAGAAAAGTTTCGTGGAATCGTCAATTATAGTACCAATCACTTTGGCAAGCAGCAGTTCGATGCTAATATCAGCGGTGGTATGGGGAAAGGATGGTTCTACAGTGGAAGCGTTTACCAAAATTTTGATCCGGGCAGTTTCAAACTGCGTTTTACATCGAATCAGGACCGTACTCAAATCTATAAAGCAGCCCTGACCAAGAATTATAATGAAGGACGCGGACAGCTGTCGGCTATCTATCACTACAGCAACAGCCGTTGGCCAAGCAACGAAGTGACTTCGGCCCCTTTCATCTATGTAGGCGACGGTAGCGTGAAAGAAATACCGGGATTCAGCTCGGAACAAGTTCCTATCTGCCTACAACGGGCGAAATGCTCTACCGTGACATGCGTACGGGTGAACTGAAGGAGACCAATCTTTATGATGCCACTTTGAATAAAGGAAACCAGTTGACCTTGCTCAACACGTACACCTGGGATAATGGCCTGAACTGGAAGATCAATCTGAAGTATGATCATGCCTTGGGTTCGTATGTCTACCAGACTCCAATGGCCATGGAACAGAAAGATGCCTCTGCCGGTTACTACCTGAAAGCGGTAGACGGTACATTGAAACCGTATGAAGGATATGTGCAGAGCCGCATGTCTTGCCTTAACCGGGGAAAATCGATGAGTTTTTCGCTACCTCCGAACTCTCCCGTTCCTATCGTAATACGACCTGGAGAATCGGAGTGAACGAATGGCACTATAAGGTGGATTATGCTTCGAATACTACCATGTACGATCATACGGTAGGGGAGTATCCCGAACGTCTGGTACGTGAAGAATACAGATGGTGTATATTACGATTTCAATAAGAATGCTTCGGAATATTATAAAGGACATGAAAACAAACTGGCTGTTTATGCCACTCACGATTGGGATATTTCGCCCAAGTGGAACGTGTATTATGGCGCCCGTCTGGAATGGCAGCACCTGGAAGGTGAAAATGCGGCTGTATACGATGCCGAAGGAAATGCCGTAGGCCGTTTCCCGGATTATTACCTGGGAGCTGTGTCCGATAAAGGAGTCAGGATCACTCCCCGTCTTTTCGACTACGACTGGATGAACATGGCCTTTACTGCCGCCGCTACTTATAAGCTGACCCGTGAATTTGGTTTTACTGCCGATTTCACTTACAACACACAGCGTCCCGGCTTGTCGAACTTTGCACCGGCCACTATGCCCAATACCGATAAAATCTCTGTTCCCCTGGGACGTGCCGGGGTCTATTATAACACCGATTGGATCAGTCTGACCTCTCTGTTCTCTTATATCTCGAAGACGAATAACAACTCGACACTGAACCTGATTAATCCGAATGACCAGACTGAGATTCTCGCCGCCCCGTTGAGTTATGACATCCAAACCATCGGCTGGACGACGGATGCAGTGATCAAGCCGTTTAAGGGCTTCAACTTCCACTTCTTGTTCACTTATCAAAGTCCGACTTACAAGAAGTATGAAACGAGTGTGACCTTTAAAGACGGTACGGTGGGGGAGATCGATGCCACAGGGAATATTGTGACGGAGATTCCGAAAGTGCTTGTCGAACTGGATCCCAGCTATAACATCACGAATGATCTCAGAGTCTGGGCCAGCTTCCGCTACTTCAGCAAGACGTATGCCAACATTAAAAATGCTTACTATTTCAACGGACGCTGGGAAACCTTCGGAGGTATCAACTGGACGGTGAACAAGCATCTTGCGTTGAGTGCCACGGTTATCAATTTCCTGAATCAGACCGGGGCTAAAGGAAGCATTGCCGGTGCCGAACTGGTGGACAAAAAAGATGCGGCATCTTATAACGGTCATTGGATGGCGGGCAGTTATATTCGTCCGTTTACCGTGGAGCTGGCTGCCAGTATCCGCTTCTGACAGGAGTTTGGTATCAATCGTTATACAATTTGAAACAAAATTAATAGCCGGTGGCAGATATCTCCGCTATATTTGCCACCGTAAATACGGCTATTACATTACTTAATAAAAATACCATGTTATCATGAAAACAACTTTTATGAATGTAAGTAGAGGAGTGATCGGTGCTTTGGCTTTCTCTCTCGGAATTTCGTCTTGCCAAAGTTCACAAAGTAAAATGACATTTGAACAAGAAGGCGACAGCCTTACGGTGATTCATATTACAAATCCTACGCAGTATTTACTTTTGCCCGTCGAGGAGAAGACTCCCGAAGCACAGGTCTGCATTGCTTCGGACTCGGTTCCGGTAGACATGGACGTACGCCTGTCAAGGGAGAAAGTGGACTATTTTGTTCCCTTTGCTTTGCCTAAGGGAGAGAAAGAGGTAGCCGTGCGTATCCGTCACTTGCCGAAGGAGGCTTTGTGTTGGAAAGAACTCAAGCTTTCGGATACTTTTGACACGACCAATACAGACCAATACCGTCCCTTGTATCACCATACTCCGCTCTACGGATGGATGAACGATGCCAACGGACTGGTATATAAAGATGGTGAGTATCACTTGTTCTATCAGTATAATCCTTACGGCTCGATGTGGGGCAACATGCACTGGGGACATTCGGTGAGCAAGGATCTGGTGCACTGGGAACATCTGGAGCCGGCACTTGCCCGCGATACACTGGGACATATTTTCTCCGGCAGTTCAGTAGTGGATGATGCCAATACGGCCGGATATGGGGCAGGGGCCATCGTTGCCTTCTACACTTCGGCCAGTGATAAAAACGGGCAGATACAATGTATGGCCTATAGCACTGACAACGGACGTACGTTTACCAAATATGAAAAGAATCCGGTTCTGACTCCGTTTGACGGACTGAAAGATTTCCGTGATCCGAAAGTATTCTGGTATGCTCCCGATCAGAAGTGGGTGATGGTGGTGTCGGCCGATAAAGAGATGCGTTTCTATTCGTCGGAGAACCTGAAAGAATGGACCTATATGAGCGGTTGGGGTGAAGGTTACGGGGTTCAGCCCAGCCAGTTCGAATGCCCGGATATGGTAGAACTTCCGGTAGACGGCAACCCGGACCATAAAAAGTGGGCGCTGATAGTCAACGTGAATCCGGGATGTTACTTTGGGGGAAGTGCCACCCAATACTTTATCGGTGACTTTGACGGAGAGAAGTTTGTTTGCGACAATAAGCCCGAAACGGTGAAATGGCTCGACTGGGGAAAAGATCACTATGCGACGGTCTGCTTCTCGAATACGGGTGACCGTACGATTGCGGTTCCCTGGATGAGCAACTGGCAATATGCCAATATCGTGCCTACCCGTCAGTTCCGCAGTGCCAATGCATTGCCTCGCGAACTGAGCCTTTATACACAAGATGGGGATATCTATATGGCTGCCGCCCCGGTGGAAGAGACCAAGTCATTGCGTAAAGAATCCCGGGAGATTCCGGCTTTTGAGGTGGGGGATGCTTATCATGTCGATTCGTTGTTGTCCGATAATAAAGGGGCTTACGAAATAGAGTTGGAACTGGCAACCGGCTCTGCCGAGATTATGGGACTGAAGCTGTTCAATGAAAAAGGGGAGAATGTAGATATCTACATCAGCCTTCCGGAGAAAAAGTTGGTGATGGACCGTACGAAGAGCGGCATCGTAGACTTCGGCAAAGACAGTGCCCCGCATGCCATTGAGGCACACGATCGCCGGAAACAGAACTCTATTAATTATGTAGACGATTTTGCTTTGGGTACCTGGGCTCCGGTGCAGAAAGCCGGTAACTATAAATTGGATATCTTTGTAGATAAATGCTCGGTAGAAATCTTCCTGAACGGAGGTAAGATTGCTATGACGAACCTGATATTCCTACAACTCCTTACAATCAGATGAGTTTTTACAGTCGTGGGGGAGCCTTCAAGGTGGATCGGTGCAAGATATACAGGTTGTAGTTCCTCTATCGCCTCCCGTTGAGACATTCATTAAATTAACATATCATGGAAAATACCAAAAACAACTCTTACATGAAACTCATCCCGGTGATGCTCTGCTTCTTTGCCATGGGATTCGTAGATCTGGTGGGCATTGCTCCAACTACGTCAAAGCAGATTTGGGACTGACGGACTCACAGGCAAACATCTTTCCGTCGCTCGTTTTCTTCTGGTTCCTGATCTTCTCTGTACCTACGGGGATGCTGATGAACCGCATCGGGCGTAAAAAGACTGTGTTGCTCAGTCTGGTGATCACTTTCGCATCATTACTGCTACCGGTCTTTGGTGATAGCTATTTGCTGATGTTGGTCTCTTTCTCGTTGCTCGGCATTGGCAATGCGTTGATGCAGACATCGCTCAATCCGTTGCTGTCGAACATCGTGAGCGGCGAGCGCTTGGCAAGTACCTGACCTTCGGGCAGTTTGTAAAGGCCATCGCCTCCTTCCTAGCCCCTTATATCGCTATGTGGGGAGCGATCGAGGCCATCCCTACCTTCGACTTAGGCTGGAGAGTGCTGTTCCCCATCTATATGGTGGTGGCTGTAGTCGCTATTTTGTTACTCAACGCCACGCAGATCACCGAAGAGCCGGAAGAGGGCAAACCTTCCACTTTCGGTCAGTGTCTCGCTTTGCTGGGTAAACCCTTTATCCTGCTCTCGTTTTTGGGCATTATGTGTCATGTGGGGATCGATGTGGGTACCAATACTACAGCACCGAAGATTCTGATGGAACGTCTGGGCATGACTCTGGCGGATGCCGGGTTTGCGACCAGTCTTTACTTCATTTTCCGTACGGCAGGTTGTTTTCTGGGAGCTTTCATTTTGCAGAAGATGGCGGCTAAAACCTTCTTCGCTATCAGTGTGTTGTGTATGCTGGCCGCCATGTTCGGGTTGTTCGTTTTCCAGGACCAGGCGATGATTTATGTCTGTATTGCCCTGATCGGGTTTGGCAACTCTAATGTATTCCCCATCATTTTCTCGCAGGCAATGCTCTATATGCCGGACAAGAAGAACGAGGTTTCCGGCTGATGATTATGGGACTTTTCGGCGGAACGATCTTCCCGCTGGCAATGGGAGTGGCTTCGGATGCTGTGGGACAAAGCGGAGCGGTAGCGGTGATGCTGGTCGGAGTACTCTATCTGATGTTTTATACATGGAGAATCAAGAAATAACCGGATTTATAGATAAAAATTAATTCATACCATGAACAGTATAATCGTAGGAATGGGCGAAGCGCTATGGGATGTGCTGCCCGAAGGAAAGAAAATCGGGGGAGCCCCGGCTAATTTTGCTTATCATGTGTCTCAGTTTGGTTTCGACAGCCGCGTTGTCAGTGCGGTAGGAAATGACGAACTGGGTGACGAGATTCTGGAAATATTCCGGGAGAAACAGTTGAAGCACCAGCTCGAAAGGGTGAACTACCCGACCGGAACGGTGCAGGTGACTCTCGATAACGGCGGGGTACCGTGTTATGACATCAAAGAGGGAGTGGCATGGGATAATATTCCTTTCACAGACGACTTGAAACGGCTGGCTTTGAGTACACGTGCTGTCTGTTTCGGTTCGTTGGCACAGCGCGATGAGGTGAGCCGTGCCACTATCAACCGCTTCCTCGACACCATGCCCGACATGGAAGGCAGTTGAAAATATTCGATATCAACCTTCGTCAGAACTTCTACACCAAGGAGGTCTTGCGTGAATCTTTCCGGAAGTGCAATGTGCTGAAGATTAATGATGAGGAATTGATCATTATCAGCCGCATGTTCGGTTATCCCGGCATCGACCTGCAGGATAAATGTTGGATTCTGCTGGCCAAGTACAACCTGAAGATGCTGATCCTGACTTGCGGAACGAACGGAAGTTATGTATTCACTCCCGGTACGGTCTCTTTCCAGGAGACACCGAAAGTTCCGGTTGCCGATACTGTGGGGGCGGGTGATTCGTTTACAGCGGCTTTTTGTTCATCTGTTTTAAAAGGAAAGAGTATCCCTGAGGCACATCGGCTGGCGGTAGAGGTATCTGCTTACGTATGTACCCAAAGTGGAGCGATGCCCGTACTTCCGGAGGCTTTGAGGAATCGTTTGAATGACTAATGTGTTGGTTTATATAGGGTTATTGATTGGTTGATAGAAAGTTCCGTTGGGTTTAAAATCAGGAGAGTGTTTCATAACTCACCTTTTAAACAACGGGACTTTGGTTTTAAACCAAGCAGGTGGGAGATTCCGGAGGGAAATTGTTATATTTGCCTCCGGAACCTTTTATGTAATAACCAACCATGAACCGTATACTTTTCTTACTCGGACTGATGCTGTCGGGACTGCTTGTCTCGTGCAGTCCGGATGCTCCCCGATATACCATCGGTGTGTCACAATGCAGTGACGACACCTGGCGTCACAAGATGAATGACGAGATACAGCGGGAAGCTTTGTTCTACGGAGGAGTCAAAGTAGAGACACGTACGGCGCATGACGACAGCCGGCGTCAGATAGAAGACATACGATACTTCATCCGGCAGAAGGTTGACCTGCTGATTGTAGCAGCCAATGAAGGAATGGCTCTCACTCCGGTTGTCGAGGAGGCTTTCGATAAAGGAATACCGGTGATTATGGTAGACCGCAGAATACTTTCCGATAAATATACCGCATACATCGGAGCCGACAATTATGAGTTGGGCAAAGCGTCGGCAATTACATAGCCCATCGCCTGAAAAGGCGCGGAAAAGTAGTCGAACTGAGCGGACTTGTCGGTTCTACTCCCGCTATCGAGCGCCATCAGGGTTTATGAGTGCCATCAGCCAATATCCGGACATGACCTTGCTTGCCAGCGAAGATGCAGGATGGCTGCAACAACCTGCCGAGGCAAAGATGGACTCCCTTTTGCAACGTTTTCCGGAGATCGATGCCGTATATGGAATGAATGACCGTATGGCTGCAGGGGCTTTTCGGGCTGCCGGTCGTCGAGGACGGGAGAAGGAGATGATTTTTGTGGGCATCGATGCCTGCCGGGTAAGGGGAATGGAGTGGAACTGGTGCTCGACAGCGTACTGGATGCCACCTTTATCTATCCCACCGAAGGGGATAAAGTGGTGCAACTGGCAATGGATATTCTCGAAAAGAAACCTTTTGAACGGGAAACGAAGTTGAAGACGGCTGTAGTCGATGCGGTAAACGCGCATGTGATGGAGTTGCAGACAAACCATATCGGTGAGCTGGACGGAAAGATCGAGACACTGAACGACCGTGTGGGGATATATCTCTCGAGGGTGGCTACGCAACGGATAGTGTTGTACGGAGGCTGATCATCCTGCTGTTGATCGTCGGGTTGCTGATTGTAGTATATAAATCGCTTCGTTCCAAGAATCGCCTGAACCGGGAGTTGTCACGGCAAAAGGAGCAGTTGGAAGAGCAAAGAGATCAGCTGATCGAACTTTCCCATCAGTTGGAAGAGGCTACCCATGCCAAACTGGTTTTCTTCACCAACATTTCACATGATTTCCGTACTCCTCTCACTTTGGTTGCCGATCCTGTGGAACAGCTACTGGCAGATCCGTCGCTGGAAGGTGACCGGCGTAGAATGTTGTTGCTGGTGCAACGCAATGTGCAGATCCTATTGCGTTTGGTCAATCAAATACTTGATTTTCGCAGATACGAGACCGGAAAAATGGAGTTTACACCGGTTCCGCTCGACCTGTTGCAATGCTTTGTAGAGTGGAATGATTCGTTTCAGGCGACTGCCCGGCGGAAACATATCCACTTCTCTTTCGACAGTATGCCCGATACGGATTATCACACACAGCAGATGCGGAGAAGCTGGAACGCATTTACTTCAATTTGTTGGCAAATGCCTTTAAATTCACTCCGGAGAATGGAAAGGTCACTGTCCGTCTTGCGGCTCTGCAGAAGGACGGCGTGCCTTTCTTCCGTTTCACGGTGGCCAATACCGGCAGCCTGATTTCGGCTGAACACATTCGCAGCATTTTCGATCGGTTCTATAAAATCGACAGGCATCATACCGGTTCCGGAATCGGGTTGGCATTGGTGAAAGCATTCGTCGAGATACATGGCGGAAGTATTAGTGTGGAGAGTGACGAACGGTTGGGAACTGTCTTTACTGTCGATCTGCCGGTGCGGACTTGTGAAGAGGGGGCTTGTGTGGTGACTGCTCCGATGGAGGAGTCTGCTCCGGACCGGGTGGACAGCCTGCTCCGCGAGGATGAAGCGGAAAACCTGAATGATCCGTCCAAACCTTCTGTCCTTGTGATCGACGATAATGCCGACATCCGTGCTTATGTGCATACGTTGCTCAATTCGGAGTATTCGATTATTGAAGCTGCGGATGGTACCGAAGGAATCCGTAAAGCGATGAAGTACGTCCCCGATGTGATTATTTCGGATGTGATGATGCCGGGGATCGATGGCATAGAGTGTTGTCGGAGGCTGAAGGGAGAACTGCAAACCTGCCATATTCCCGTTATCCTGCTTACGGCCTGTTCGCTCGATGAGCAACGCATCCAGGGATATGCGGGAGGAGCCGATTCATACATCTCAAAACCGTTCAGTTCGCAACTCTTGTTGACCCGTATCCGAAATCTGATTGAATCGAGGCAGCGTATGAAGCAGTTCTTTGGCGACCGGCAGACGCTGGCGAAAGAAGACATTTGCGATATGGATAAAGATTTTGTGGAGAGGTTCAAGTCGCTGATCGAGGTGAAGATGGGTGATTCGGAACTTAATGTGGAAGATCTGGGCAAGGAGATGGGGTTGAGCCGGGTTCAGCTTTATCGGAAGATCAAGTCGCTCACGAACTACGCTCCTAATGAGCTGCTCCGCATGGCACGTCTTAAAAAGGCGGCATCTCTGTTGGCTTCTTCGGATATGACGATAGCGGAGGTCGGATATGAAGTGGGATTCACATCTCCTTCGTACTTTGCGAAGTGTTACAAGGAGCAGTTCGGTGAAAGTCCGACGGAGTTCCTGAAGAGAAGCGGATTATAAAGGAACTCACTGTATAAAAGCAATACATCCATGAAAGATTATAAAGAAAATAAATCTAATTTGTCCGAAACTTTTTGTAATGAAGTATACAGTGTCGTGCGTGAGATTCCTGCCGGTAGTGTTACTACTTATGGCGATATTGCCGCTTTGCTCGGGATGCCGCAATATTCACGCATGGTGGGGCGTGCCTTGAGGCAGCTGCCTGCCGGTTTAAACCTCCCTTGTCATCGGGTAGTCAATGCCATAGGCCGATTAGTGCCCGGATGGGACGAGCAGCGGCGGCTGCTGGATGCCGAAGGTGTTTCTTTCCGTAAAAATGGATGTGTCGACCTCAGGCTTCACAGGTGGAGGGATGACAGTGTGCTGGCCGATTGATACTGACTCTTTTGTAGGGGTTTATGTACGTGTAATGCGCCTGCCGGAAATAATGCGATGAACCATTTGAACGTTCGGCTTGTTTACTTAATTGTCTGCATACGCATCTTTGGAAGATAGCTGTGTGCGGATGTGAAATTGACTTTCGGGATATAGTAAACTATCTGTTGACAGGAATCCTGTCTGTAATAATCGGGTAAAGAAATCATATTTGACCGGGGAACGGCGGAACCGTCGCTTCCCCGGCATCAACTTCCTTGCTATAAAGAAGTGCTTGTTTTCGTGTGTATAGGTCACCCGATCTGTTTTTTTAATAATCTAAACCCTATTATGTATGAGTAAAATAACGATTAAAGACTTGTATCTCATTTTTGGCAATGACAAACAGCATGCTTTACGCATGTTGAAGGAAGAAAAGAGCAAAAGTGAGATATTGAAGCTACCGGATGTACGGTGGCCGTAAAAGATGCAAATCTATCTATCCGGGAAGGAGAAATATTTGTGATTATGGGACTTTCGGGAAGTGGAAAATCAACTTTGCTGCGTTGCATCAACCGATTGATAAAACCGACCTCGGGCGAAGTGATCATTAACGGGAGAGATATTTCTAACGTCACTGATAAAGAATTGCTCCGTATCCGAAGAAAAGAGCTGGCTATGGTGTTCCAGCATTTTGGGTTGTTGCCCCATCGCTCGGTGTTGCATAATATAGCTTTCGGACTGGAACTGCAAGGAGTAAAGAAACAGGAGCGGGAGCAGCGGGCGATGGAAAGCATGCAACTGGTAGGACTGAAGGGCTACGAGAACCAGATGGTCGGCGAACTGTCGGGAGGTATGCAGCAACGTGTCGGTTTGGCCCGTGCGTTGGCCAATGATCCTGAGGTGCTGCTGATGGATGAGGCTTTTTCCGCTCTCGATCCTTTGATTCGCATACAGATGCAGGATGAATTGCTGGCCTTACAATCTAAGATGAAGAAGACCATCGTGTTTATTACCCACGATTTGAATGAAGCCATTAAATTGGGCGACCGGATTGCTATCATGAAAGATGGTGAGGTGGTACAGGTAGGCACTTCGGAAGAGATCCTGACAGAACCGGCCAATGCTTATGTAGAGCGCTTTGTGCAGAGTGTGGACCGTAGCAAGATTATTACCGCTGCATCAGTGATGGTAGATAAACCCCTTGTGGCCCGATTGAAGAAAGAGGGACCGGAGGTGTTGATTCGTAAAATGCTCGAGCGTAACCTGACTGTGTTGCCTGTGGTCGATGCAAACAATGTGCTTGTGGGAGAGGTCCGGCTGAAAGATTTGCTCCGATTGCGTCAAGACCAGGTGAAGTCGATCGAGTCGGTTGTCCGGGAGGAAGTGCATTCGGTGTTGGGAGATACGATACTGGAAGATATTTTACCGTTGATGACAAAAACCAATTCGCCTATCTGGGTAGTGAACGAGACCCGCGAGTTTCAGGGAGTTGTTCCGTTGTCATCGCTTATTTACGAGGTAACCGGAAAGAACAAACAAGAAATCAATGAAATCATTCAAAATGCAATAGAATTATGATCAACATAGGACAATATATTGAGACGCTCATCAACTGGATGATGATACACTTCTCCACTTTTTTCGATGCACTCAACTTAGGCATCGGTAGTTTTATTAATGGATTCCAGCACATACTGTTCGGCATTCCTTTCTATCTGACCATTGCGGCAATGGTGCTGCTGGCATGGGCGAAAGCCGGACGCGGGGTTGCAGTTTTCACCCTTTTAGGCTTGTTGCTTATTTATGGTATGGGATTCTGGGAAGCCACTATGCAGACATTGGCACTGGTTCTGTCATCCACCTGCCTGGCCCTTATCGTAGGGGTTCCCATCGGAGTATGGACGGCAAACAGCAATCGTGCCGAGAAGGTGATACATCCCATTCTCGACCTGATGCAGACCATGCCAGCCTTCGTCTATCTGATTCCTGCTGTTTTGTTTTTCGGCCTGGGAGTGGTTCCGGGAGTATTTGCTACAATCATCTTTGCGATGCCTCCGGTGATTCGCCTTACAGGGCTTGGCATCCGTCAGGTGCCAAAGAATGTGGTAGAGGCTTCACGCTCGTTCGGAGCTACCCGATGGCAGTTGCTTTATAAAGTACAGTTGCCCCTTGCTTTGCCCACCATCCTGACCGGAGTGAACCAGACGATTATGATGTCTCTTTCCATGGTTGTCATTGCGGCTATGATTGCTGCCGGCGGTTTAGGAGAAATCGTTTTGAAAGGTATCACCCAGATGAAAATCGGCTGGGCTTTGAAGGAGGTATAGCCGTTGTCATATTGGCAATTATTTTAGACCGGATTACTCAGGGAATGGTCCGTCGGAAGGACAAAAAATAGAAAGGAGAAAGAATAGGATATGCGAAAATATAGAATAATAGGAAGTTTGTTGCTACTGGCTGTGATGTGCGTAGCCTGTAACCCGGATAGCGGGAAAAAGAAGATAAGCATTGCCTATGCCAACTGGTTGGAAGGAATTGCCATGAGTCATCTGGCTAAAGTGGTGCTGGAAGAGAAGGGGTACGAAGTGGAGTTGCTGAATGCAGATGTAGCTCCCGTCTTTGCATCGGTTTCCCGTAAGAAGGCAGATGTGTTTATGGATGCCTGGTTACCTGTGACAATGAAGGATTATATAGATCAATACGGTGATCAGATAGAGTTTATCGGAGAGGTATATGATAGCGCGAGGGTAGGGCTGGTGGTACCTCAATATGTCACTATCGATTCGATTGGGGAACTTGCCGCCCACAAAGGGCAGTTCTCTTCCGAGATTGTCGGGATCGATGCCGGAGCCGGTATTATGAAAACGACCGATAAGGCTATCGGGGATTATGGTCTTGATGGTTATAAATTACTCACCTCGAGCAGCTCTACTATGTTGGCTTCTTTACAGAAGGCTATGGAGAAGGAGGCGTGGATCGTCATCACCGGATGGACTCCGCATTGGATGTTCGACCGCTATCCATTGAAGTTCCTGCATGATCCGAAAGGTACTTATGGGAATGTGGAATCTATCTATGTCGTCGGATGGAAAGGATTTACGGAGAAAGATCCTTTTGCGGCAAAGTTTTTCAGCAATATTAAATTCACTACAGAAGAGATTAGTTCGTTGATGAAAGCACTTAAAGATGCACGCATGGATGAAGAAGATCTTGTCCGAAAATGGCGTGACGAACATCGGGAACTGGTAGAAAGCTGGATCCCTGAATCATAAGCGGTATATGTGTGTCCGGGAATCCAACTTCTGATTTCTGTCTATCGGGTAACGGCAGTGCGTTGGTAGGCAAGTCGTTCCGTACCGTTTTTCACATAAATAATGCCACAATAGGTGAAACCGTTCTTTAGGAGAATGTTTTGGAGTACTTTATTGTCACGGTGAGTGTCTACACGCAGGTTCGGACAGTGGGACGAACACCATTCTAGGCATAAGTCCATCAATCCCTTTACCCGTCCGCCGGATGCGATGCGATGGATCACCCCGTAAGGGGCATCGTTGAGCCAGGCGCCGTCTTTGATGACTTTGTAGTTGGGATCTTCTCCCCGGATGAAAGCAAAACAGCCTTCTAACTCTTGATTTTCGTTTACAAACACATAGCTGCTCCCGTTTTCGATATCTTGCCGGATATCATCAGGGAGGGGTATCCGTTGATCCACTGGTTGGCATTGCCATTGGTAGCATGAAGCGGCGGGCACGTTCGTAGAATGGCATCACTTGGCCGAGTTCTTCAAGCCGGGTGGGCGTATGGTTATATTCATGATTATTCCGTTTTTGGGGGGCACCACAGATTACACAGATTAACACAGATTAATAATTTATCTTCGTCAATATATAGGATTAAGAGTTCTGTGTTAATCCGTGTAATCTGTGGTGAAACCTATTCATTTTTGTTCAAAAAGGGGGAAAGAACCTCTTTTAGTCCCTTCCCCCTTCGAAGTTATTATCTGATCAAAGATTTATTCAGCTGCACCCCAAGCCTGGTTAGCCAGACGCTTGTAGTTGTTGTAACGCCATTTTGCGTTGTCTTCAGCTGCCTGGAACAGTTCTTCTGCTTCTGCAGGATACTGTTTCATAACTGATGCATAACGAACCTCGCCTTTCAGGAAGCCTTTGAAGTCATCCCAATTCGGTTCTTTGCTATCCAGCGTGAACGGATTCTTGCCTTCTGCTTCCAGAGCCGGGTTGTAACGCCACAAGTGCCAGTAACCGCACTTAACAGCTTTTTCTTCCTCTTCCTGGCTCTTACCCATACCGGCTTTCAGACCGTGGTTGATACACGGAGCGTAAGCATGATGAGTGATGGTCCGGGATATGCTTCAGCTTCGCGGATAGCTTTCAGAGTCTGAGCCTGATCAGCACCCATAGCGATCTGTGCAACATATACATAACCGTAAGTAGTAGCCATCAGACCGAGGTCTTTTTTACGTACGCGCTTACCGGAAGCAGCGAACTTAGCGATAGCACCTACCGGAGTAGCCTTAGAAGACTGACCGCCTGTGTTAGAGTAAACCTCTGTATCCAGAACCAGAATGTTAACGTCTTTACCTGAAGCGATAACGTGGTCGAGACCGCCGTAACCGATATCGTAAGAAGCACCGTCACCACCGATGATCCACTGGCTGCGTTTCACCAGATATTGAGTCAGGCCCTTCAGCTCTTTGCTGATCGGGCAACCTGCTGCGATACCTTGTTCGATGATTGCTTCGATCTGCGGAGCCAGTTCTTTGGTCTTATCTGCATCGTACATGTTTTCGATCCATGCTTTCAATACTTCCTTAGCTTCTGCAGGAGCATTGTCGGCTGCCAGGATTTCGTTGAACAACTTCACGATACGTGCACGCATCTTTTCGTTAGCGAGTTCCATACCTAAACCAAACTCACAGAAGTCTTCGAACAGTGAGTTAGCCCAAGCCGGACCGTGTCCTTTTGCGTTGGTAGTATATGGAGTTGAAGGTACTGAACCGGAATAGATAGAAGAACATCCGGTAGCGTTGGCAACCATCTCGCGATCACCGTACAACTGAGAAATCAGTTTCACATACGGAGTTTCACCACAACCAGAACAAGCTCCTGAGAACTCGAACAACGGAGTAGCGAACTGAGAGTTCTTCACGTTAGCCTTGATGTCTACCAGGTGTTGTTTGCTCTTTACGTTGTCTGCACAGTAAGTCCAGTTATCAGCTTGAGCCAATTGGCTTTCAAGGTGTTTCATAGTCAGAGCCTTGCCACCCTTCTTCGGGTTACCCGGACAGATGTCGGCACAGTTACCGCAACCCAGACAGTCGAGAACGTCAACCTGGATACGGAATGTCATACCGTCGAATTGTTTACCTACAGCTTTCAGCATCTCGAAGTTAGCACCCTTCTGCTCTTCAGCGTCGAGTACGAACGGACGGATAGAAGCGTGAGGACAAACGTAAGCACACTTGTTACACTGGATACAGTTTTCTGCGTTCCATTCCGGTACGAAAGCAGCTACACCGCGTTTTTCGTATTTAGAAGTTCCCTGATACCAGGTTCCGTCTTCGATACCTTTGAATGCAGATACCGGCAGTAAGTCTCCGTCCTGAGCATTGATAGGGCGAACTACTTCGTTGATGAATGCCGGGTCGTTGTTTTCAACCTTGGCATCGTCCGGCAGGTTAGCCCAAGCCGGATCAACAGTCAAAGTCTTGTATTCGCCACCGCGGTCAACGGCTGCGTAGTTCTTGTTTACAACGTCTTCACCCTTCTTACCGTAAGACTTCACGATAAACTTCTTCATCTGTTCTACAGCCTGGTCTACAGGGATTACACCTGTGATACGGAAGAATGCAGACTGAAGGATAGTATTGGTACGGTTGCCCAAACCTATTTCCTGTGCAATCTGAGTTGCGTTGATATAATATACAGAGATATTGTTCTGTGCAAGTATTTCTTCACCTTGTTAGGCAGGTTCTTAGCCAGCTCTTCGCCTTCCCAGATAGTGTTCAGCAAGAACGAACCGTTCTTACGCAGACCACGGGTTACGTCGTACATGTGCAGGTAAGCCTGAACGTGGCAAGCCACGAAGTTCGGAGTGTTTACCAGATAGGTAGAACGGATAGGATCGTCACCGAAACGCAGGTGAGAGCAAGTGAAACCTCCTGACTTCTTAGAGTCGTAAGAGAAGTATGCCTGACAGTGTTTATCTGTGTTGTCACCGATAATTTTCACTGAGTTCTTGTTGGCACCTACTGTACCGTCAGCACCCAAGCCGTAGAATTTAGCTTCGAACATACCTTCGCCACCCAGAGCGATTTCTGCTTCCTGAGGAAGAGAAGTGAAGGTTACATCGTCTACGATACCGATTGTGAAGTGGTTCTTCGGCATCGGCATAGCCAGATTCTTGAATACGGCGATGATTTGTGCCGGAGTAGTATCTTTAGAACCCAGACCGTAACGACCGCCTACGATAACCGGAGCATTTTCTGCGCCATAGAAGCAGTCTTTAACATCCAGATACAGAGGTTCACCGTTAGCACCCGGTTCTTTTGTGCGATCGAGTACTGCGATTGTTTTAGCTGTTTTAGGTACGGCGGCCAGGAAGTGTTTAGCAGAGAACGGGCGGTACAGGTGAACTGCAACCAAACCGACTTTTTCTCCTTGGCTTGTCAGATAGTCGATAGCTTCGCGGGCAGCTTCTGTTACAGAACCCATAGCGATAATTACGCGTTCTGCATCTTCTGCTCCGTAGTAATCGAACAAACCGTATTTGCGGCCTGTGATCTTAGAAATTTCATTCATGTATTCCTCTACGATGGCGGGAACAGCTTCATAGTAGTTGTTGCATGATTCACGGTGCTGGAAGAAGTGGTCAGGGTTTTCGGCCATACCACGGGCAACCGGATTCATCGGATTCAGCGCACGTGCACGGAATTCGGCAAGCGCTTCCTGGTCAACCAACGGAGCGAGATCTTCATTTTCCAGCATTTCGATCTTCTGGATTTCGTGTGAAGTACGGAAACCATCGAAGAAGTTCATGAAAGGAACACGGGCTTTGATTGTGGCAAGGTGTGCAACACCGGCCAAGTCCATCACTTCCTGTACAGAACCTTCAGCCAACATAGCGAAACCTGTCTGTCGCGCAGACATTACGTCCTGGTGGTCACCGAAAATACACAGTGCGTGAGAAGCCAGTGTACGAGCAGATACATGGAATACGCAAGGCAGGAATTCACCGGCAATCTTATACATATTCGGGATCATCAAAAGAAGACCCTGAGAAGCAGTGTAAGTAGTAGTCAGTGCACCGGCCTGAAGAGAACCGTGAACAGCACCGGCTGCACCACCTTCAGATTGCATTTCCTGTACCAATACTGTTTCGCCGAAGATGTTCTTACGTCCTGCGGCAGCCCATTCGTCTACGTATTCAGCCATTGTAGAAGAGGGAGTGATGGGGTAAATGGCAGCTACTTCTGAGAACATATATGAAATATGTGCAGCAGCCTGATTACCATCACATGTGATGAATTTCTTCTGTTTAGTCATAACTAAATTAAATATTTAAGTAAATAAATCTTTTAATATAAAAAGCCGAACATCCAGAGAGGTATCTGGTTGCCCCGACCTATTTCAGCCTTATGCAACGCGTACGTTACATTCGGATTGTTCTTGATCTTTGCGCCTTCCTGGCAAATTTTGAACGGCATTACTTCGTCTACCATAAAAGAGACGTTTTTATCTCCTTTATGTACCTTATGGTCTTTCCATAAAGAATTTGCAAAGAATGTGTCGAGCACATCCTGCTCTTCCACTTTCACCGGATAGATGGAATACATCAGGTTGGAGTTGTGCATCATTATCTTTGAAGGTTTTTTAGGGAATTCTTCCCCTTTCGGATAAACCAGATTAATGAGTCGCGCATCTGCCAGATACTTGATATAGTTCATCACCGTGGCGCGAGATGTCTGTATGTCGCTTGCCAGTTGGCTCACATTTGGAGCTTTCGGCCCGTCGACAGCGAGCAAATATAGTAATTTTTTATCTTTGAAAGATATTTCAGTTCAATTTGTTTGATGAGAAGTATATCTACTTCCACCATCATGTTCATCGTTTTCAGCAAATTCTCCGAGAAGTTACGCTTCTCGAGGAAGAACGGATAGAACCCATGATGCAGGTAATCCTGGAAGTAATCCAGCGGACGAACTTTAGAGAGTACTCCTTTGGCAATCTGTTCGTGAGTGCTAAGAATTTCTTCGAGGCTGTATGCCTGAATTTCATGCCTGTCTGTAAGTTCAGGTATTCGCGAAAAGAAAATCCGCGCAGGTTATAGCTCTTGGCGATATCACGTAATTCAAGATTTTCTTCTTTCAGTCGCATCACGGACGAGCCGGTGAAGACAATTTTCAGGTTAGGAAAACGGTCGTAACACATGCGTAACTCTTTGCTCCATTCCGGATGTTTGAACACCTGGTCGATCAACAATACTTTTCCGCCACGTTTCTGAAATTCGTTAGCAAAGTCTACAATGCTGTGGCCAGAGAAGTAGAAGTTGTTCATGTTGATGAACAGGCAGGAGCGGTCGTTCCCAAATTTTTCTTTGGCGTATTGGAGAAGGAAAGTGGTTTTTCCTACGCCACGTGTCCCTTTGATACCAATCAGGCGGTCGCTCCAGTCGATCTCGTCCATAAGATCGCGGCGAACGGGGGCATTGGTGTGCTCAACGAGGTAGGCGTGTGTGCGATAGAATGATTCCATTTCAGTTCTTTGTTTTTCGGGTGCAAATATACTGCTTTTTTTAGGATTTGCAAAGTAGAGATGGCAAAATTGTGAGTTTAATTAGAACTTTCTGTTTATTGTAGCCATTCCTGACTATTTCCTGTATATATTTGCAGAATAAAGTTTTGAATTCGTTTAAAATGACAAAAAAGGCTCTTTATATATTCAATCCGGAACATGATTTGGCGTTAGCCAGCGGTGAAACAAACTATATGGCACCGGCTTCCGCCCGGCAGATGGCATCCGAATTGCTTTGTTGCCGATGTGGTATGCAGAAGAGGGAAGTGTTGTATTGGCTCCTTCCGCTTATAATCTCGACTATGTGAAGAAGATACAGGAATTATTAGGACTTTCGGTTGATTTGATGACAGAACCTGAACTTGCTTCGGAGCGGAATTTGGATATTCGTCCTTGGGGCTGGGATATAGCAATAAGAAAACGACTGTTGGATTGGGAGTGGAAGAAAGCGAGCTTCCTTCTATTGAGCAATTGGATAAACTGCGTTTCTGTT
>ENA-OQIC01000299-OQIC01000299.1-human-gut-metagenome-genome-assembly--contig:-NODE-299-length-22159-cov-3.469862_pt1 | contig 22159 bp, 36 predicted proteins | sample MGYA00242572_ERZ504736 | MGnify/ENA primary metagenome ERZ504736 (study PRJEB26092, sample SAMD00036201) | human gut metagenome | host: Homo sapiens | study: EMG produced TPA metagenomics assembly of...
ATGATCTTCAACCGGTCTTCCTGGTGCCGGTTTAGCCAGGGGTAGGTGGCAGCACCATTGACTTTCTGGAATATTTCAGAAACATGGATTTTGTGGAGGCAGTCAAATATCTGCTGGAGTTTGCCGGATATATCCTACTGAAACCATGCAAAAATTTCAACCGGAAAGACAGACTGAAAAAATAGAAGAAACAAAACAGAGAAAAGACATACCGAAAGAACCTTTTGTACTTCCTTCAAAATCAGAAACCAGCCGCCGGTTATATGGCTATCTGATAAAACAGCGGAAGCTGTCAAAGCAGATGATTGATTTTTGGGTAAAAAAGGGGATTTTGTATGAGAGCGGAACGTACCATAACCTGGTTTTTGTGGGAAAAGATACGGAAGGTATCCCACGTTTTGCCAGCCAGAGGGGAACCCTGGATAAATATGGAAAACCCTTTAAAGGAGATGTTACGGGGAATGACAAAACTTATGGGGTTAATCTGGTAGACCAAAACAGTGATACGCTCTATGTATATGAGGCGGCCATTGATGCCATGTCCGATATGGAACTGCGGGAAGACTATCAGAACAATATCCTGGTACTTGGAATGCTTTCCGATGGTCCTTTGGAAAAGTTCTTAAAAGATTATCCTCATATCAGGAAGATACAGTTCTGTTTGGATAATGACCTGCCGGGAAGACAAGCGGCAAAAAAATTGGCAAGAAAATATACCTTATGGAGTATGAGGTTTTTGTACGTCTTCCACCTATGGGAAAAGACTATAATGCTTTTTTGCAGTATAAAAAGGAAAACCAAGAGCTTTCCAGCCTGGTAGAAAAGGAAAGGCCGCTTCTTACTGAAACAAAAGGGACAAACATACAAAAGATAGAAAAAATGGTAGGACACAGGAACATAGTACCATACCAGATAGAACAGGCAAGATAGGAGGGTATTCTTTTGGAAAATAGCTATGATGAGGAATGTTTCAAAAAATGGGAGATCGACGAATGCGAAGCGAGATGGAAAAAGTAGTGCAGTGGATAGGAAAGAGGAAACTGCATGGACGTGTACGGGTTGCGTTTATCGAAGAGAGCTATGAGCGGCAGGGATACCGCATGGGGATACCCAAGCAGGCGTATGTGTCCAGGGTGCTGGCAAACATCAGGAAAGAAGAGCGGTGAGAAAGAAATAACTGTTGACCAGCACATTATAATATGGCATTTTCGGAGAATTAAATTGTGGAGAAATAATGCGGGGATCTTCCATCCCCGAACCCCTGGAACCCTTGTTATAACAGTAATAGAAAAAATTATTACCGTTATAACAAGGCTAAAATGGGATATTTTAATTTTCCGGATTCTGCAAATTACGGTATCAAATAAAATGCTTCGTAACAAAATAACCAATCCGAAAGTGGGGGTGTTAGGAAAGGAGGTGGTGCAGACCAACAGAATTTTTGACAGAAGGATAAACTCTGGATACGGGAAGGGGTGATTCTATGATTGTAAGGTAATGCCAGATGGATATTTCGTTTGTAGCTGTGGATTTCTCATGAAGACTATAAAAAATTTAGGAGACAGGAGGAAATAAGTGAGTAATCCTAGGTAAAATGTGTAGCTACACCTCATGAAATATGAGGAATGAAATATAGTTTGGTGAATTTTTGTGAGTTTGATAAATATGCAGCAAAGAGTTATTGTGCGATTCATGGTACAAGTGAAACATTGAATCTGGGAGATATTACAAAAGTGGACGAAAGGGAGATTGAACCGTTTAACATGATCTGTGGCGGAAGCCCCTGTCAGGATTTTTCCCTGGCAGGCAAGCAGGCAGGCGCGGTTTGGAAATGCCGAAGCTGTGGGTATGAGTATAACCCTCTGCAGGTACATTATTCCAAAAGGGACGCCTGCGGCATGTGTGGTTCCCATGATATTGATAAAACACGTTCTTCCCTTCTGGTGGAGTGGCTCCGTATGATACGGGGTGTCAAACCAGTATGGGGAATTTACGAAAATGTAAAAAATATTGTAGGAAAAAAATTCCGGGATACCACATTCCGGTTGTTTGAAGAAGAACTGCATGAATACGGATACCACACCTATTGGAGTGTTCTTAATGCAAAGCATTATGGAATACCCCAGAACAGGGAACGGGTATATCTGATTTTGATACAGAAGGAAATGGATAATGGAAAATTCCAGTTTCCGGAACCGCTGGGGTCCTTCCAGTGCCTTATGGATATTCTGGAGGATACCGTAGAGGAAAAATACTACTTATCCCAGGAAAAAGTACGCCGCTTGATTGAAGATATGGAAGAGAGAAAAGCCCTTTTGTTTGAGCCGGATGAAAAAAGCCTGAAGGCTTTTCGGGAAAACCGGGTAAAGAGGGTCGGAAATATCAAAGGGGTGTTTGAACAGACTGGTCGTGTTTATCTGCCAGACGGGTGCTGCCCTACGGTAACTGCCTGTGGTGGTGGCGGACAGCAGCCCAAAATTCTTCAGGTGGGAGATATTCATACCGGTTATGGTTCAAGTGGGGTTATTTATTCCCCTTTAGGAAGCAGCGGTACGGTTTTGGCAGGGCATGACCAGCCAAAGATTGTAGAAAAGCACCCTGGAGCAATCCGGGGCAGGTATGATCCGGAAGGCAGGATTGTGCAGACCCTGGAACTGGGAGAAAAAGAGGTCTGCCATACCCTTACTTCTGTACAAAAAGATAATATCATTCTGGTACGTCAAAAGACACAGAAAGGTTATGAGGAATGTTTGGAAAATGGTGTTGTAAATCTTAGTTATCCGTCTGTGGAAAAACGGGGAAGGGTACAGGAGCATGGGGAACTCTGCCCTACGCTTACGACATCAAATGGGATACACCGTTTAGAGTCTTTGATCCGTATCCGGAGGCTGACACCTTTAGAGTGTTTCCGGCTTATGGGATTTTCCGATACGGATTTTCGGAAAGCAAAAGAAGCAGGCATAAGTAACAGCCAGCTTTACAAACAGGCAGGAAATTCCATTGTTGTTGATGTGCTGTACTATATTTTTCTGGAGCTATACAAAGCCATGCCATATCTGTTTGAGGATATTCGGCTTTCTTCCTTTTTCAGTGGGATTGGAGCTTTTGAAAAGGCATTGGAGCGTTTGGAAGAACAGGTAAACCAATAATTTCATAAGAGAAACCCAAAGCGGCAAATGGTCCATAGAGAGTCTTCCCATACTTGCTGGAAAGAGAAAAATTGCGGAAGAAGAAGCAGCTGCATGGGAGTCTGTGCAAAAGCGTTGATAGCAGAATGGAAGAACTGCTGTCACATCAGACACAGGAGGCTGGCAGATTTGCTAACAGAACTGGGGTTTTGTTAGCAGAAATAGAAGTAGGAAGTGGAAAAACCGATAGCAGATGTTTGGAACTGCTATCGGTTTTTACCTATATGGAACGCAGGTCTGCTATCAGTATCTGCGTTTTGCTATCTATTTGATCCGGGGTATTAGGGGGTGTCCTACAAGATGGGATTTTGTACGGTAAAATCCGTATCTTGCAGAGGACTGGCATAGCAGTCCGGATACTGGGAAGTTATACGGTGACCGATAGCAGGTCTTAGGAGTTGACAGCAGATAGCGTTGGAGTAGAAATCGGTAGATGAAATATGTGATAAAGATAAGGAAAGGGGGAGCATGAAAAAAGAAACAATGAAATGCAGAAAAGAAATCCGGCTGTACTCATGGGAGTTGGAAGAGTTACAAAAACAGGCAGAAAAGATGGGGCTTTCCGATTCCCAGTACCTTCGTATGCTGATTACCAACCGTCCCAGGGATTACCCGGAAATCCGTCAGGAACTGGAACGCATGAACCAGGAAATCAACCGGATTGGTGTAAACATCAACCAGATTACCTATAACAATAACAGCGCCCTTTATTCCAGGAAGATAAACACCGTCTGTATGTGTTTTTGAAGCAGATAAAAACACTGGTAAGCCAGGTGCAGGAAAGGCTGTAGGTTATGGCAATTACAAAGTGCCTGCACATGAAACAGGCAAAAACGGGCTATCCGGCAAAACATCTGGCAAACGGTCTTCGCTATATTATGAACCCGGAGAAAACAGAACATGGCCGCTATGTCTGTGGACATAACTGTATTCCTGAACAGGCATTATCCCAGATGGTAGATACCAAACGTCATTTTGGAAAGCTGGATAAAAGGCAGGGCTACCATTTCATTCTTTCGTTTGAGGAAGATGAGGTTTCGGAAGAAGAAGCCTTCCAAGTGGTAGGAGAGTTTGTGACAGAATTTCTTGGGAAGGATTTTGAAGCGGTTTATGCAGTCCATAATGATACGGACCATATTCATGGGCACATTATTTTTAATTCAGTACGCTGTACTACGGGATATAAATACGATTATAAAAACGGGGATTGGGAAAACATCATTCAGCTTCTGACCAACCGGATATGCAGGGAGCATGGTTTATCTGTGCTGGATCTGGAAGAAGTAAAGGAAAAACGCAAACAAAAAGGACAGGAAGAAAAATCTCTTTCTGAACGGGACAGGAGGATCAGAAGAGATGTGGACCAGGCATTACAGGACGCAGGTTCTTATGAGGAATTTCTTGAAAATCTTTCCAGCATGGGATATGAGTTGCGGGGGAGAAAGCGCCTTTCTGTTCGGGAACCCGGAGCAGGAAGGGCAAGGCGGCTTGACCAGCTAGGGGAAGAATATACAGAGGAAAGGCTTTGGCAGCGTTTTGGACGCCTTCCAATCCCGGAAATGACCGGAGAGGAGATACCGGTAGAATGGACGTATGTGTTTATCCCATACCGGGAGCGGCATTTGACCAGATACCAGAAGGAACGTTTTCTTCGCAGGTACCGGCAGGGGAAACCAATGGCAGACTCTAAAACCTGGAAATACAGGGCAGCAATCCATGAATTGAAAAATTGCAGGAGGAATTTGATTTTCTGGCAGCTTATCGCATACAGGATAAGGCGCAGTTGAAAGCCATTTCTGATGCAACAAAGGAACAGCTTTGGGAAAACAGCAGGGCAAGAAAGCAGCTACGAAAAGAAATGGTTCCTTATGAGGAAATACTTCTGCTTCTCAATAAGCTGCAGGAAAAACAGATGGAAGCAGAACTTTATCAGGAAGGGTATCAGGAATTTTTTCAAGACCACCAGACATACCAAAACCTTCTTGGGCAGTTAAAAGAAATGGGATATTCCTTGTCTGAGGCAGAACAGACAGACGCTTATTTCTTTGAGAAAGAGGAGCGTTTGCGGATCGAACGGAAAAAAATCTTAAAAGAAAAAAGGATTGCAGAGCGTCTGCGTGAAAAAGCAGAAGAAAAAGAAAAGTTGGAAGCACAGCAGAAGGAAAAGAATAGGAAACCGTCTGCGAGGGGCAGAGGAAAAGGAGGGTAAATGACAGTAGAAGGACAACGGTATCTGGAAGAATGCCGGAAAGTTTTAAAAGAAGAACAGATGGACGCAGTTTCTATGGGGCTGGATTTTGGTCTTCCTGTTTCGGATATCCAGAAGGTAGTTAAGAGCAACCAGGAAGCCCCGGTGATGAAAGCAATCATCATAGGGCTTATGGAAGGGATTGGGGAAATCGACTTTTTATGTGAAGGAAATTATAACCAGTTCCAGGTACGGGAAATCGTAGAGGGCTTAAAAAACGGGCTGGATCTGGAAGAGGTGAAAACCTATGCCGGAAATGAACTGCCGGCCAGCCGTATGCGGACCATGCGGATACAACTGGAAGAGTCAAAGGCAAAAAAGAAGTTCCGAAAGATGAAGAAATGCGTTCTTATATGAAAAATCTTATGGGGATCATGGAACAATCCATTCAGCAGTTCCGGGAAAGCAATGACCGTTTTACAGCCTTGTCCTCTCTGGTAAAGGAGCATGTTGTTGAAGAGAAAAACCAGGAGATCAAAGACCTGTATGAGAACCTGCAATATAAAGATAAAAACATACAGGAATTAAAAGAAAAGCTGGCAAAGAAAGAGCAGGAAATTCAGGATCTGAAAAAAGAAGCAGAAAAATACAGGGAAAAAACAGAAGCTGCTTCCAGGGAAACAAAAGTGGTATTGGAAGAAAAAAGCATACAAACAGCGGAAGGGCTGCAAAAAAGTAAGCGCCGGCTGCTTGGGATTGCCATGCTTGGGAAAAAAGTACCCAAAAGTGTTGTGGAGAAAATTCTGGAATATAACCTGTCCGCAGAACAGTTGGAAGAAATCCGCCAGTGCGTAGAAAGTGGGCTGGCAGATGCAGAAATCCTTCAGGTGATGGAGAACAGCCCTTCACCGGAGAGAATGAAAAAAATGCGGGAAATTATCCTTTTGATGCGGAAACGGAAGGTGGGTGTGTAAATGGTAGAACTTGAACATGTGGTAAAAACATTTTCCCTTTTGGAAGCTGCCGAAAAGGAACAGCCCTTTCTTACCAGGGAGCAGAAACAGGATTTGTACCGTATTGCTTTTCATAAGGAGTCTATGGAAGAGGTAGAAAAAATTATTTTGCAGTTACAGGCGCCTCATGCAGGAAAGGAAGAAAAAGCGCGTATCCTTTCTCATTACCTTGAACCGTTTTTTCAGGTTCCGGAAAATATTTTGCAGATTGAGAATTATATTTTTCAGCTTCAATATATGACCTATGAAAAGGAAAAAGCAAACCACATGCTGGAGGCTCTCTTAAAACAGGAAAATATCCAGTATGACCTGGAAGCCATGCTTACAGAAGGAAAAATAAAGGCGGCTGTTCCAGTAAAAAAGGACAGGGCAATGGGATAGGAGGGAGAGCATGAGTGAAATACAAGATGCGGCGCAGATTATTAAAGTTTCCTTTGAAGGCGCAGAAATCATTCTGAAAATGGGAAATACAGGCTGGCAGTTTGTAAAAGATATTTGTGCGGTATTTAAAAAAGTTCTGGACCAGGAAAAACTGTCAGGGAAAACTTCTGTACAAAAGCTCCTGAAAATGGGAGGCGATTTACAGGTTTTCCGTTTTGAAACAAAAGACCTGGAGCGGGTAAAAGCCTGGCAAATAAGTACGGGATTTTATATTCCATTTTGCCGGATTTGAATGAGAAGGACGGTATGAGTGAAATTTTGTTCCATTCCCAGGCAGCGCCCCGTATTCAGTCCATGATGGCAAAAATTGAACATTCCAATATTGGGACGTTAGATGAATACTATGAAAATGCAGAGCCGGATAAGGTAGAGCAGTTGGTAGAAGAAGTAAAAAAGCCTGCCCTGCCGGAGCCGAAGGAGTGTGAACTGGTTGCGCGGGAGCTGGCGAAAAACCAGGTGGAGAAGATCAGTGATGTCCGTTCCCGTCTGAATATGACCTGGCTTCAGATCTGGCCGATTATCTGCTACATGGAAGAACAGGGGATTTTGGAGAAAGGGAAGGAAGGTACGGTGACACTGACCAGGACACCGGAACAGGTTGAAGATTGGTAGATTCCCAGCAGTGGAAACAGTTGTTTGGGGAAGAGGAAGCCAAAAGACGCAGCACTGGAAGCAGCCAGGAAACAGAAGAAAAGATGCAGGTCATTCGGCGTATCCAAAAGGAGAAACGGAACAATCCAGGTGTGAATGCCATTACCATAGACCAGAAGCTGGTATATGAAGAAACAGAGCATCATATCAAAACCAGGATTCCGTACCGTAAGAATGAATTTATCTGGCTGGACAAATCGGAAATTAGCTGGATTAATGACCATAAGACGATTTTTGCAGGTTTGGAAAAGAAAAAGGAGTATGCAATTTTAGACCTGGAGGACCGTTTTCTTAGAAAAACTTCGGGGGAAGATTTATATAGGGAAAGCTATGATCCGGTACACAGGGAGCGTGCCAGACAGGAACAGGAAAAGATACGCAGAAGAAGGGAGCAGAATTACAGGAAGACACAACAGAACCTGGAAGCAGGGAGAAGAACCATACAGGGGCAAAGGAGGTAGAGAACCGGAGCAATTCAGAAAAAGAAGAAACAGTCCTGGGGCATGTATCTCATTGGCGGTGCAGCTTCCGGCTATGGAGGTTATCTCTTAAATGTGTGCTATCAGCCGGAAAGGATATCAACTATTTTTTTAACCGTCTGGATCATGTGATGGCAGCCCCGTTTGCCAATTATTGGAACGAAACTTCCTTAAAAGCAATCATTCTGGGGATTTTTGTATATGTGATCGGTATGGTCATGTATGTAACCAGCCGGAAAAACTATATGCCAGGTCAGGAATTTGGTACCGCTGTTTTTGCAGATCCGAAAAAGGTAGCAAAGCAGTTTGCGGATAAAGATGAACACAATAATCTGATCTTATCCCAGAATGTCAGGCTGTCCATGAATACCAGAAAGACCAGGAGAAACCTAAATGTCCTGGTAATCGGAGGAAGCGGCGCTGGAAAAACTTTGTTCATGGTGAAACCCAATCTCCTTCAGTTAAGCAGGGCTTCCCAGATCATTACAGACCCAAAGGGGAGATTTTAAGATGCTGCGGAGGTATGCTGAAAGCACATGGATACCGGATACGGGTGCTGAACCTGGTGGAAATGGAGCAGTCCAACGGATATAATCCATTCCGCTATATCCGCTCTGAAACAGATATTGTAAAACTGGTTACCAACCTGATCAATAATACCACACCGAAAAACGCACAGCCCAGTGATCCATTCTGGGAGAAAGCCGAGTCTTTGTACTTGCAGGCCATTTTTCTTTATGTGTGGCAGGAGTGTGAAATGGAGAAAAGGAATTTCCGTATGGTTCTGCAGCTTTTGAATGAGGCGGAAGTCCATGCAGACGGTTCCCCTTCTGATTTAGACCGGCGTTTCCGCAGACTGGAGAGAAAAAAGGGAAGCAATCACCCTGCTTTAATCCAGTATAATAAAGTGGTACGGGGGGCCGGAGATACGGTAAGGAGTATCATCATTTCCGCAAATGCAAGGCTGGGATTGTTACAGAACCCACAAATTTTACGGATTCTGGATCATGATGAAATGGAGATTGAGGAGATTGGGATTGGTGTTGATGGGGACAGAAACCGGAAGACTGCACTTTTTTGTGTGACGCCGGATTCGGATAAGAGTTATGCCTTTTTAATTGGTATGCTTTATTCCCAGATTTTCCAGGAATTGTATTACCAGGCAGACTTCCATTATAATGGAAAACTTCCCATTAACGTGAATTTCATGCTGGACGAATTTGCCAACGTGCCATTACCAGATGACTACTGCAGCCTCCTTAGTACCATGCGTTCCAGGAATATTTCATGTACCATTTTTATCCAAAACCTTGCCCAGATCAAGGCTTTGTTTGAGAAAACCTGGGAAACCATACCGGGTAATTGTGATTCTCTGGTATATCTTGGTGGGAATGAACAGTCCACGCATAAGTATATCAGTGAGTCCCTGGGAAAAGGAACCATTGATAAAAAAAGCAGTGGGGAAACCAAAGGCCGACAAGGGAGCAGTTCCCGGAATTATGATGTGCTGGGGCGTGAGCTTTTGACACCGGACGAAACCCGAAAGCTGGATAACTCAGAGTGTATTTTGTTAATCAGGGGTTGTGATCCTATTATTGATAAGAAATACAATACTTTTGCACACTCCAGATTTTCGGAAACAGAAGATGGCGGGGCTGCGCCTTATATCCATGACAGAATGGCTGCCCAAAAACAGGCGGTACAGATTTTAAGTGAAGAATCCCTGGATTATTATAAGAAGAAAAAGGAACAGGGAGAAGATGTTCAGATTGTGGAACTGTCTTTTGATGAAATTTTTTCTTATGAGCCTGTTCCTAAGAAGATTTTTTCGGAGGAAGAGCTGAAAGAGAACCAGAAGAAGAGAACGGTAGAGGAGGTGAGGCCACCGAAGAAAACGGAAAAACCGGTACAGACAGAGGAAGAAAAACTTTCTGAATTATTGGAAAGCCATGTTTATAATGAGGAACAGTTGGGAGAAATCATGCTTGCCATTGGTGCTGGAATTTCGTATGATAAAATCCTTCAAATGGCAGATACAAAAAACAGTGCTGAAAAGATGAAGGAAATCCGTAAAAAATTTACAAAAGAAACAGCCTCGGATTAAAGAAGGCAGATTTTTGGAAACCTGTAGTTTTTGCATTACGCAGGGCAGGTTTTCAAAAATCTGTCTTTTTGCGTAATGCGGTATCAATCACATGAAAAGGAGTAAAAAGATATGAAGATCAAAGAGGTTATCAGAAAGAAACAGAACCGCTTGAAAAAATCTCTACTGGGAGTCCTGGCAGTAAGCACTGCCACTGTTTCCCTGTTCCCCCAGACTGTCATGGCTTCCGGGGTAAGTGACGTAACACAGCCGCTTATGAATTTAAAGACACTGGTGATCAGTATTATCGGTGCGGTGGGTGTGATTATCCTGGCAAAAAACGTGATGGAATTTGCACAGGCTTACCAACAGCAGGACAGTTCTTCTATGAACAGTGCCATTAAAGGAATTGTTGCAGGGCTTATTATGGCAGCCATTTCCTCCGTTCTTACTTTCCTGGGAATTAGCTAAAACCATTCTTCTTTTTGAGATAAGCAGATAAGAAGAGAGGTGAAGTGATGTTTAATTTAGGAGAGGCGATCCTTGCACTTTTGGAAATCGTGTTTGGATTTTGGAATAACCAGGTCAGCCTCGTATTTGAACTTTTAGGACAGTCCTACCGGGTTCAAAGGAGGCGGGCCCTGGGGGATCATTGAAGGGATTGAACCCCTTTTTGTTGGGATAGGCTCTGCCTGGTAGTCCTTTTTTTCGTCATTGGGTTTTGTGCAGAGTCGGTAGATATCCGGGAAGAAATCCGGTTTGAAGCAATCCTCCGTATGTTTATCCGGGTTGCCATTGCACAGTGGCTGGTATCTTATAACATTACCATTATGAAAGCCCTGTTTACTTCCTGTGGAAACCTGGTGGGGCATTTGGGGCAAAACCAGAGTGTGGAGTTATCCATTGACCCGGCGCAGGCAGAAGTGATCAAAGATTTGGGATTTGGAACCAGTATCGTGTTCCTGATACTTGCTGTTTTCCTGTCTTTAATCGTTATTATCTGTGGTTTCTTCCTGCTGTACAATGTTTATTTCCGCTTTTTGAAAATTATGGTAATTGTACCTTTTGGGGCGATTGCCAGCAGTACTGGCTGGAAACCGGGGGCTTAGCAATACCTTTGTAGCCTATATGAAATATTTTATCAGTGTCGTTTTTGAGGCAGTCACAATGGCACTGGCAATCCTTTTGTGTAACCAGTTTATTTCCTCCGGACTTCCGACCTTTACCGGAGATTATGAGGACTGGGCCAAAACCCTGATTTATTTGGGGGAAATGACCTTTACGGTTGCGCTGACGGTAGGCACTGTAAAAGGAGCGCAGAACCTGACTTCCAGGGCACTTGGATTGTAGGAGGAAGGGATTGTGCAGGCAAAAGGGATACAGATGACACTATTTGAATATTTTCAGGACGCAGAATGTTTCAGCCTTAAAGAAGCAGTGGCTTGTGTGGAACAGGTAAAAGAGGTAAAAGAACCCAGTATCCGGGCAAGAATTTACGAGGGAATAGAAAAGGGGCTTTTTTCCAGGGTAGCCAAAGGAGTCTATACGGTTACCAAAGAACAGGACGGAGAAGAGGTAACTTGTATGCTGGTCCAGGGAAATGGCAGGGATTTGAGCTTTTTAAAAGATAACAGTATAGATGCCATTATTACAGACCATGCTTATGACCTGAAAAAAAGCCTGAAAGGGGGAAACCGGGATTTTGCGGCCTATGAATGTTTTCAATATACGCAGGAAGACTTTGATGAAAAATACCGGGTGTTGAAAAAAGGGTGTTTTCTGGTAGAGTTCATGCCGGAAGAAAATGGGGAAAATTATGAATACCTCTATCAGATGAAAAAATGGCGAAAGAAGCGGGGCTTGAATATTATGCTAAGGTTGCCTGGAAAAAGGGAAATTTTGTTGCCAATACAGGAAGAAAATCTAAAAATACGGAAGAGATTGCATTTTTTACGAAAGGAAAAGCAAGGAATTTGCGCCCAGATGCGAAAAAGGATAAGGCGGAGCCAGGAGTATCCCACTATATGTCAGGCGCCAGGGGAATGCTTCCAACGGTTTTTGATATTGAACCGCCAGGGAAAAACTCCCGTATTCATCAGGCAGAAAAACCAGTGGAACTTTTGCAACAGATCCTTGGATTTGTAACAGAAGAAAAGGAGTGGGTACTGGATCAGTTTGCAGGTTCTTTTTCCCTGGGGGAAGCAGCACTTTCCAGTGAACGGAATGCAATCTGCATTGAAATTAATGAAGAATATTTTGAAAAGGGAAAAGAACGGATTTTATCTGCAAAGAGCAGAAGCCGGTAGGAAAGGAGGACATGTAAATGGAACAGGAAGAAAAACTCAGCCTGGATTTTGGCAATGAGGAGGTCTATGAGGTATGGCTGGAAGTTGCAACTTATCCGGCTGATAAAACATCAAAGTTTGTGTGTTTACGGAAAAAGAGGACGAGATATGGAAACTTTTTGAATTGACCACAGATATGGGAATTCCGCTGGAAAAGAACCAGACCTTTTTGCTCCCAGGCTATGATCTGGAGCAGATCGTAGAATTCCTCAAAAAAAACGGGCTTGGACAGTTAAAAGAAGAAATCTGCTGTTCTGGCTGTATGGAATATCCACTGTTTGAATTTCAGGAAGAAACTTTAAAGAAATTGGACCGGAGGGATATGCAGCCTATGAGCAGGCATACCAGGAACGGGGAGAAGTAAAAAATCCAGAATTTCAAAAGGAAATCAAAACAGCGGATTTTCAATGGGCGTATGGAACCGAAGAACTGGCACTTCGGGTGGATTATTATGCAATAAACCAGAACCTTTATGTTGAGCTGTATAGCAGGGAAGATGGGGCATGGGAACCGTTTTCGGATTTGACTGTAAACCTTCCCGGATATTGCCTGGAACCCGGAACTGCTTGTATCAGCGGTGATTTTAGTAAGGAAAAGGTCCAATTTATTCAGGAGCATGGACTGGGAACACTGCTTCCCTGGAAGGCGCAATCCGGTATGGGACAGTATGCGGTGGTGAAATTTCATTTGGAGGAGCTGCGTAAGTTTGACCAGGCTGGGGTTGCCGCCTTTTGCAACCAACATGGATTACAAAAAACCATGCAGGAAGAGAGAAGACAGAGCAGATAAAAAACAGATACAGGAGGTTATGTATGGAGATTGAATTAAGCGAAGACCTACAGCATTATAAAGAATCCCTGGTTCTAGGGCTTACAGCAAAACAGTTTTTGTTTTCGGCATTGGCATTGGGCGTAGGAACGGGGATTGTACTGCTTTTGTATGAAAAATCGGGATTACTTTGAGCTGTTATGTGGCAACCCCTTTTGTTGTGCCTCTGGCACTGACTGGATTTTATAATTATCATGGGCTGACATTCTGGCAGTTTGCAGGGAAAATGATTTATTTTTCCTTTTTTAACCGCCCTTTGGTGTATGGCTCTACGGAATCGGTGCAGGAACTGAAACAGATTTATATGGAAACCCGTCAGGAAGAAGAACGGGAAGTGCAGCAAAGGAAAAAGGAACAGAAAAAAGAGAAGAAAGGTGGTGATGTCAACGTGGTGAAAAAGAAGGCAATCCGTATGGGGATCGTAACGGTAGTGATGATTGTACTTGGTGCGGCAGCAGCGGTGTGGTATAAGATGTACCGTTGACCAGAATATTCAATCAAGGCGTGAAATAGCGCCTGCTCTCCATTTCAGGAGAGGGATACACAGACATGTAGCGGCAGATGGAAGCTGCTGTGTTTGTGGTCCCATCTGCCTGAAAGGAGGAAATTAGAGATTGTCAATTTTTTCAGATAAGTTTGACCAGTTAAAAAAAGCAGATAAAGCAGTAAAATCCCCGAAATATCTTCAGGAAGTCATGGGGATTGGGAGAATTGCAGAAAATGGCATTTTTGAAGTAGGGAAGGGGATATATTCCAGGACATACCGTTTTTTGGATATTAACTATGTAACCGCAGGTGCAGAAGAACAGATGCGGATTTTAAAGCAGTATTGTAAGACGGTAAATGCCATTGATGTATATTTTCTTATTACCATTTTTAATCGGAATAAAAATATGCAGGATTTCCGGGAGCATGTACTTTTCCAGGAAAAAGGAGATGGTTTTAACTGGCTGCGTGGAAGTTATAACCAGATTATTGAAAAGCGCATTGTAGATGGAAGGCAGGGGATTGAGCAGGAAAAACTGCTGACTGTATGTGTAGAACGGAAATCCTACGAACAGGCAAAAGCATTTTTTGCCACTTTTGAAGCTACCTTAAAACAGAACTTTGGAGAACTTGGTTCCTGCATTGAAGAATTAAATGCAGAAGAGCGGCTGCGGGTACTTTTCAATTTTTACCGTATAGGGGAAGAAGAACAATTCTCCTTTGATTTCAGACAGGCGTTAAAAAAGGGCGGTGATCCTAAAAATGATATTTCACCAGGGTATATGCAGTTTTACCCAGGTTATTTTGAAACGGAACGGAAAAAATGCAGGGCATTATTCATTAAAAAATATCCGTCTTCTTTATCGGATACCTTTTTAAATGAGATTACCAGTCTTCCGGTTCATAGCATCACTACAATCTGCATTGTACCAGTACCAAAAGAACTGGCAAATAAGGTTCTTCAGAAGAAATATCTGGGCATTGAAAATGATATTTTAAAGCAGCAGAGAGTCCGTAATAAAAATAACGACTTTTCCAGTGACATTTCTCATATCAAGAAAGTCCAGAAGGAGAAGATTGTAAATCTTATGGACGACGTGCGGGAAAATGACCAGAACCTGTTTTATACAGGGGTTAATTTCCTGATCATGGCAGAGGACAAGAAGGAGTTAGACAGTGTAACCGAAACCATTAAAAATATCGGCAATGGACGCATGTGCCAGATTGAAACCCACTATTATCAGCAGAGGGAAGCTATGAATACCATACTTCCAGTGGGAAATCGGCAGATCAGCACAATGCGGACCATGCTCACAAGGGATATTGCAGCCCTTCTTCCCTTTAATGTACAGGAATTAAACGAAAAGTCCGGCGTCTGCTATGGCATTAACCAGGTTTCTCATAACCTTTGCATTGGAAACCGGAAAAAACTGGCAAATGGAAATGGAATGGTATTCGGTGTCCCCGGCTCCGGAAAATCCTATTTCAGTAAGTCGGAAATGCTGCAGGTGTTCTTAGGAACAGATGATGATATTATCTGTATCGATCCGACACTGGAATATTTTGATATTGCAGAAGCCCTGGGAAACCAGGCGGCAATCATTAACCTGTCTACCTATACAAAGAATTACATCAATCCTTTGGAGATGGATGTCTGGGCGCTGGATTTAAACGATTCCCAGGGATATATCCGAGATAAAGGGGAATTTATGCTGGGGCTGTGTGAACAATGTTACGGGGATAATCTAAACAGCCGCCATAAATCCATTATAGACCGTTGTGTACGAAAGCTGTATATCGACATTGCAAAGGCAAGGGAAAAGCATATCCCTACCATGTCAGAATTTTATGAGTTATTGTTGGAGCAGCCAGAAGAAGAGGCAAAGGACATTGCTTTATCGTTGGAGCTGTTTGTAAATGGCTCTTTAAATATTTTCAATAACCATACCAATGTGAATGTACAGGCAAGGTTCATTGTCTATGGTACCAGGGACCTGGGGAAAGAGCTGGGAGCCATTTCCACTCTGGTCATGCTGGAAAATATCAGTGCCAGGATTGCAGAAAACGCAAAGAAAGGAAGGGCAACCTGGCTTTATATAGATGAGTTCCATACGGTTCTTGACCGGGAGTATAGTGCGAAATTTTTGTTCAGCCTCTGGAAAAAAGTGAGGAAGCAAGGGGGACTATGCACAGGAATCACCCAAAATTTGGTTGATATGCTGCAGAACTATACAGCCATGACCATGCTGGGGAACAGTGAGTTTATTGCCCTGTTAAAGCAGTCCAATGTAGACAGTCAGGAATTATCCACTGCAGCAGGAATTCCAGAAGCACAATTAAAATATGTAGATAATTCTCCTTCCGGTACGGGGATCATTAAGTATGGAAATACCTGTATTCCATTTGATAACCGTATGGAAAAAGAAGCCAATCCGCTGTATGCGCTTTTCAATACCAACCTTCACGAAAAGGCGTTGCAGACAAAGCAGGAGTAATGTAATCTGAAAGGAACTTTTTCTTTTATCTGTAAAGGAAAAGGTATGACAGACGAGAAAAAATTAGGCAACAGCAAAAATTATAAGTCGGTAAAGTAGAAAAAGGATAGGACAAAAAGAGTGCAGTTCTTTTATCAGGCACTCTTTTTGTATATCATGGGAAAGGTGGCAGAATGGCTGAAACATATCAAATAGAAATGAATTTAGAACAGTTGGAAAGACTTTTAAAAAATCTGCCGGAGGGAATTATGATGGAGATTTGTTTTGGAAAGGAAGAACATGGAGAAGACACATAAAATAGATGTGGTAAGTATACGCCTGGTGGAAGAACCTCCTCTATACAGTAGTAAAGAATTAAAAAATCCCTGTGATGTGGCAGAACTCTTTCAGGATTTTTTAAAAGATTGTGACCGGGAAATGTTCTGTATTTTAAACCTTCGGACAAAAAACCAGGTTATTAATGTCAACGTAGTAGGTATGGGAACGTTAAATAGTGTACTGGTTCACCCAAGAGAAGTATTCAAATCTGCGATTTTATCCAATGCCAGCAGTATCATTTTGGCACATAACCACCCTTCCGGTGATCCAGAACCAAGCAGGCATGATATAGAAGTGACAAAGCGATTGGCAGAAGCCGGCAATCTTATGGGGATTGAGGTGTTGGATCATATCGTGGTGGCTGAGAACCGGTATTTTAGTTTCAGGGAAGAAAACATACTGCCAGAATACTTTCAAATGGAAGAAGTAGCAGCAGAGCAATCTCTTCCTTATGTAAAGAGTGAGAAAGAGAAGGTACATTAATTATTGCAACAGTGAAATACATTGACTGGTTTTGACAGAACATGTATAATAAAATAAGAAACAGAAAATAAAAGTAGCTAAATAGACAAATATCGTCAAAGTGTAAACATAAAATTCTTGACGAACAGGTTGTATTATGCTATAATCCCAAATCTTGAAGGAGTATACATGGCAAAGAAAAAAGTTTATGCTGTAAAAAAGGGTAAGCAAACCGGTTTGTTTTATTCATGGAATGAGTGTAAAGAGTCGGTAAGTGGATATCCGGGAGCAGAGTATAAAGGTTTTGAAACAGAAGAGGAAGCGAAAAACTATTTAGAGAATAGGATACAAGAAATTAAAAAAGTAGATATAGAAGAGAACACAACAAACCAGTTAGTTGTATATGTAGATGGTAGTTTTGATGAGAAAATAGGAAAATATGCTTTTGGGTGTATTATTCTTACACCAAGAGGAGAAACTATTAGAGAATCAGGAAATGGAAATGAACCGGACTCTTTAGCAATTAGAAATGTTGCTGGTGAAATGCTTGGTGCTATGTATGCAGTACAATGGGCAATTAAGAATGGTTATCATAACTTAGACTTCGTTATGATTATGAAGGAATTGAAAAGTGGGCTCAAGGAGAATGGAAGGCAAAGAATACACTTACTCAGAAATATGCAAATTTTATGAAGAGTAAATCAGATATTCTAAAAATTTCTTATCAAAAGGTAAAAGCTCATTCTGGAGATCATTATAATGAAGAAGCAGATAAATTAGCCAAAGCTGCTTTAACAGAAGGTAATGGGATTCCTAAAGTTAAAAGAGGCGATTTTTGGTTTACAGTTGAGGGAATTTCAGATGAAGATTTGTCAACAGTTATAGCACTTGCTGTTGATGAAATTGGAAAAGACAATCTAATTATAGATGAAAAAAAGATTGCTCATGGAAAAGCAGTTTCTTTAAAATGTAACAAAAGTAAAGATAGAGTAGTTGTGACACATTATCAAAAGCATAATAAAGTAGTAATGCAAGGAAGACCAGAAGTGTTATTTTCTACTATTATTGGATATATTACTGAATTAATAGAAGTAGAAGAAATTCCTAAAATTTTTAATGACACATATAATCTTAACATAGATAAAGACGAGGTTCGCTCTGAATTTCAGTTTTATATGCCAAATGCTTATGATAAGCTACCGTCTAAGAAAATGGAAAGATCTCTTCATCAGGCTGTGTATAATTTAAAGGTCACAGATGATATGTTTGATGGAACATATTTGGCTCAGCCGGCAATTCGTGTTGTAGAAGCACAATTAAAAATAGCATTAATAGAATGTGGTATTATACCAAATGCGCAGTACATCAAAGAAAATCATTTTGATATGTTTGATAAAATAGGTGTAAAATATAAGCTGAAACCAGAGAGATATGGAAATGCAAAGCCTGAGCAGGTAAAGTATATTGGAAATATTTATACGTTTTATAACAGCAATCGCCATCCAATAGAACATTGGGATGACCCTACAGCACCAATTGATACTACAAAGATGCTGGATATAAAAGGTGCTCATGATTTGATTAAAAGAGCATTGGCGATTATTGATGAATATTATGAAGTGATTTAGAAATTAGGAGAAAGGAGTAAGTTAGATGAATAACTTTGATATGATTGTGATAAGTGAAGAAAAAGAAAATATTCTTGTGGTTATGAAGACTAGCGAGCCTCCTTTTGATTACCTTGCAGAGATTGAGGCTTCGCTAAGGGAAAAACACTATATCGGTGTAGTAATGATTGATGAATTGCTACATAGTGGGAATACGGAAGAACGGTTTATTCAGGGATACTTTGATGGTGCCCGGTTTGACAGTGGGCAATTTGCCTTTGAGCTTGTTCCGAAAAAGAGCAAATTAAGGGAACCTGTTTGTTTTTACTTGCATCAAGACCGGGAAAGCTTGAATATTCTATTTTAACGACCAGACAGCAGAAGCTGATTGAGCATGGCTGTATCATTTAAAAAGAAAATAAGAAGTAACACAAAGAGCATTATCGCTAAAAACGGTAGTGCTTTTTTTGTGCATAAAAAGGAGGTATTGCTACGTGGAAAAAGGTGAGATGGGCGAGAATGCCACCGGACGTTTGGCAACGTATTATGTGGCAGAATGTATGGAATTTAACCGCTATGGAGAATACAGGGAGGATATCCACAGTGCAGAAGAGGCAGTAAAGATCTATCAGAGTATTCCTTCTGAAAGGTTGAATGCAGGAAAAGGGATTGGGCTTCATGTGGAGGAAGAAGATGGTATTCCATTGGAATTTTCCCTGGTTTATAACGGAGAGTTGGATGTGGATCTTTTGAGGGATATCTATGATCCAAACCAATACCCAGAGGTTTTTATAGCTGCCAGGGAACTGAGTGCTTATCTTCCGGAAACAAAAGTCATTGATACCAAAGGGCTTTTAACAGAGAAAACCTTGGAGGCTACTGTTTTTGCAGATGAAATGATAAAACTGGAAAAAATCTTGACCCTGATTTTTACCATACCTTTTATCCGAAAGAAGCAGAACATAAGGAAGCTATTATATGGAAAGCCTTATGTCAAGATGGAAAAGAGGAATATAGCAGGTGGCTGGGAAGCAAGATATTTGAGCAGAAACCAGAGCTGAAAGAACAGGCAGACAAGCTAAAGACAACACTGGAACAGGTAAAACTCATTCCGCCTGTGGACTTGAAACCTTTTGTGTATGTGCGGATCAGTGAACACCCGGACATTCCATTAGAAGAAGCCATGCCATTAAATAAAGCGGTAGAATTGTTCGGAAAGCTGGACCGGCAGGCAGTGGAAGAGAAAGATATGGCAGGTTATTACAAAACACATTTTGAAATCTGTTTTCTCTCAGAGGGGGAAGTCATGTCTTATACCGGAAGGCAGGATTTTGGTGACGGGGAAGGAAATCTGCTGGATCATGTAAAAGCATTTGCAGATTATTATCTCCATACAGAAGAAGGGCAGCAGCTTATGAAACAGACCGCCAGGACAACTGCAGAATGGGAACATGAACAACAGCAAATGAGATGGGTACTGGAGGAGATGCTTCCTACCCTTCAGTATTTCTGCAACCTGGAAAACTGGAAACAGCGGTTCTGGAAGAACAGGAAATAGAAAAGAAAGTCCCTTTACTGACGCAGGGGGACGCATCACGAAAAGCATATCAGGAAGCCATGCTTGCCTATATCCGGGAAAGCAGGATTGCATTAAATACAGGGAAGGAGCTGCCTTGTATGCCGGATATCCGGGATTTTGCAACTGCCTGTCCGGATAAATCATACAAAGAACAGGTTATGGAAGAAATACGACAGGAAGCAGAGTCATACGGTATGACCGTAGAAGCGTATGCAGCAAATGGATATGAGCCGCCAAAAAGGGGCGGCAGATAAAATTAGGAAAGGAGGCGGAGTTTTGGCCATGTAAAAGATATCTTCCCTCCTGAAAAAAATTGGATTTAGAAAAAACAGCAATAGAACGTATCCGCACTGCCAGCCAGATGTCCCTGCAACATTATGGGCTTCCTTTGGTAGTGACGGACAGTGGAGGAAAAGACAGCGCCGTATGCAGGGAACTGGTACGGCGTTCCGGCGTGCCATTTGAACTGATGCACAACCTGACTACTGCAGATGCCCCACAGACTATTTATTATGTGAGGGAACAGTTTCAGAAGCAGAACAGGCCGGTATAACTTGTAGTATCAATAAACCTTACTATAAAGCAGCGGATAACTATGTGGAGCCTGATCCCCATGAAAATGATCCCTCCTACCAGGACTATCCGGTATTGTTGTGAGGTTCTAAAAGAAAATGGTGGGGCTGGGCGTTTTATCACCACAGGTGTCCGGTGGGCAGAAAGCCGAAAGCGGAGGAAAAACAGGGGATTTATGAAAACTTTGTCCCAAATGGAAAAAAACGTGCCATTATTTTAAATAATGATAATGATGATACCAGGCGGCTCTTTGAATCATGCCTGTCAAGGGGCAAACACGTATGCAATCCCATTGTTGACTGGAGTGACCAGCAGGTCTGGGAGTATATCCAGGCAGAGAAAATACCCATGAACCCTCTTTACGAAATGGGATTTCACCGAGTTGGCTGTGTAGGCTGTCCTATGGCAGGAAAACAAAGATACCGGGAGTTCCACATCTTCCCGACCTATGAGAGGGCTTACCGGCGGGCTTTTGCTAAAATGCTGGAGTTAAGGAAAGCTACAGGAAGGCAGTGCAATTCCCGCTTATGGTCAGATGTAGATGCTTTTTTCCGTTGGTGGATGGAAGATCCTGGTATCCCCGGACAGTATGAATTGTCCTTTCATGAAGATACCAATGAGATTTATTATGACTATTTGTAGTGGAAGGAGGAGGAATTATCGCAAAATATCAATTATCTTTTGGACTGCAGTATGAAGCCTGGATGCTGGAAATCCGTATTCCGGACTGGCTGGAGTTTCCTTCTAAGGAGCAGGCACTAAAATATGGTGAGCAAGCTGAGGTTTCCGTTTTCTTAAAAGCGGAAGCTATTTTTTTGCTCTTTGATGGCAGTAAGGAGAAGATTTTACCGCAGCAGACGGAACTTTATCAGTTTCCTACCTGAAAGAAAAGACTTATGACAGACTGGGACCGCCACTTTCCCCGGAAGACATAGATCATTTGGTAGAAGTGGGGGAATTGGAGCAGGTACTGTTCAGTGAAAAATATATCCTGACAGAAGATGATTACCAGGAATTTTCCGGAAACCTTATGGAAGCCTTTCAGGAATTGGAAAAGGAGTACGGTTCACCACCCAGAGAAAAGGAACAGGGGTATCTGTTTCAGGCGCTCTGGTATCAGGCAGAAGAATTAAACCCCGGAGAGGGGGACTGCTTTGGAGATTAAGGTAAAAAAAGAAAAAGAGCCGGAGCTGAAATTAAAAAAAGAAGCCCAGGTGACGGTGCATAAGAAAAATCCTATTTTATCTGCAAAGGAAAAGAAAGCTGCTTTTACCTCTAAGCCGGTGCCGATCTTTTAGGGCAGAGAAAGAAAAAGAAGGGGCAGAAAAGGGAAACAGCCGGAGCAGGGCAGAGAAACGCTTTTTGAAAAACAAAAGGAAAAGAAAAGCAAGCCGGGAAAGAGGCAGCAATCCGGGGAGCAGCA
>ENA-OQIC01000300-OQIC01000300.1-human-gut-metagenome-genome-assembly--contig:-NODE-300-length-22155-cov-9.265707_pt1 | contig 22155 bp, 21 predicted proteins | sample MGYA00242572_ERZ504736 | MGnify/ENA primary metagenome ERZ504736 (study PRJEB26092, sample SAMD00036201) | human gut metagenome | host: Homo sapiens | study: EMG produced TPA metagenomics assembly of...
CCCCCTGTGTAATCACTTCATTGTGCATGTACATTGGTTCAGCGGATTTGTTTAGATTTCCACTCACACGTAATTTATTACCCAACTTTCATCCTACCCACACACGTGCCCGATGAAAGATATATTGCATGATGGTTCTCATTCGGTGAAACCGTCGGGTTGTATATGTTTTACTAAAAAAATTGATTGCTATGTTTACTATTATATCTATTATGTTTGTTGGTATCGGTATAGGATATGTATTGCGCAACTTGCAGTTTTTACAGAAAATAGAAAAGAGTACATCACTCACTATCTTCCTGCTGCTGTTTGTTTTGGGAATCTCTATCGGCTCCAACAGCTTAATCATTAACAATTTAGGCAGATTCGGATGGCAGGCGGCTATATTGGCTACATTAAGCATTTTGGGCAGTATGCTAGCTTCTTTTCTGGTATTTCATCTGTTTTTTAAGAAAGGAGGCAAACAATGAAAGGCAGTTTGGTTGTTGTCGCATTTTTTTGTGCAGGATGTATGATTGGAGCTGTCAATAATTTCCAGTATGACATGCACTCTGTTTCCATGTATGTGCTTTATGCACTGATGCTCCAAGTAGGAATCAGCATAGGCAGCAATAAGAAATTGAAAGAACTGATTAAAAGCTTACGGCTGAAAATGCTCCTGGTACCGATGGCTACCATTGCGGGAACCTTGCTTTTCTCGGCACTGGCCAGCCTGCTATTAAGCCAATGGAGTGTATTCGACTGTATGGCGGTGGGCAGCGGCTTTGCCTATTATTCACTATCCTCCATCCTGATCACACAGTTCAAGGAACCGTCTATCGGATTACAACTGGCCACCGAATTGGGAACCATTGCGTTACTGGCCAATATTTTCCGAGAGATGATGGCATTGCTCGGTGCTCCGCTCATACGGAAATATTTCGGACAGCTGGCTCCTATCTCGGCTGCCGGAGTGAACTCGATGGATGTATTGCTGCCATCCATCACACGTTATTCGGGAAAAGACATGATTCCCCTGGCCATATTCCACGGAATACTGATTGATATGAGTGTTCCTGTTTTCGTATCCTTCTTCTGTAATTTATAAAAAAAGAGAAGCCCGCTTGATTGGTTAAGCGGGCTTCTTTTTCATATATAATATAGGCGGGAATTATTTCGCAACCTTTTCCAGTTTCTTCATGATAGAGAAGATGAACAATGCGGAAAGCAAGCAGCACACAATCAATACACTCCATACCATCCACAACTGCATATCACCCCACAAATAACCGATGATAGCTACCAGATAGTTACCAATAGCAGTAGCCACAAACCAAAGTCCCATCATAGCGCCTTTATACTTGGGAGGAGCTACCTTGGAAACAAATGAGATACCCATCGGTGACAGGAACAATTCGGCAAAAGTCAATACCAGATAAGTCGAGATCAGCCAGTTGGGTGAAACCAACGCGCTCTCGGCAATACCATTGGCTTCTACTTCGGCAGGAGTAGGCAGACCGAATGAGCCGAATGCCAGCAACATGAAACCTACTGCGGCAATCACCATACCGATACCGATTTTACGCGGAGCTGATGGCTCTTTTCCTTTCTTTGCCAATGAACCGAATACTGCCAGTGATACCGGAGTCAGAGCGACAACGAAGAAGGGGTTAAACTGTTGGAAAATCTGAGGAAGGATAGGCAATGTAGGGTCCATAGTACCATAATTGACTCCTAAAACCACAAGAGCCAAGGTAGCAATAACGCCTGAAATCAATTTGCCCTTGCCTGTCTTGGACTGGAACAGTGAGAAACCTGCATAAACGGTTACAATAAGCAGAGCCAGATTCCATACGCTGAAGCCAAGGCGATCCAGACCGGTTACCTCATGTGCCGTGTAGTCACGGGCGAAGAAGGTCATGGTAAGACCGTTCTGATGGAATGCCATCCAGAAGAAAATAACCACAGCGAATACCAGTAACAAAGCGACGATGCGTTCTTTGGTCTGTGCGGGAGTCAGCTCTTCTTCGTGTACATTGGCCGGTTTAGCCTGCTTGGAGTTGTAATCGGCATGTTTGAATGTAGAACGGAAAATAACATAAATAGCCATAGAGGCAACCAGTGAGATACAAGCTACACCGAAACCATAATTATAGGCTTCAGACAATTTATCAATATAGGTAGTACAGAAATCAGCCATACTTCCTGTGAAATTCTGTGCGGTCTGCATGGCAGTCAGTGTGGCCTCACCTTCGGCGGTAATCGTACCGTCCAGGAACTGGTGTGCCAAAGAAGGTATCTGGGGCACATAGCTGAAGCCTGCTTTGCCCAACACATAGTTGGTCATGGCAGTAGCGGCAGTCGGAGCGAACAGGGCGCCGATGTTGATTGCCATATAGAACAAACTGAAAGCGGTATCACGTTTCGCGCTATACTCAGGAGCATCATACAGATTACCTACCATTACTTGCAGATTTCCCTTGAAAAGTCCGGTTCCCAAAGCAATCAGGGCAAGAGCGCCGAACATGGAATACAATCCGATATTGGTTGCCATCGGGATAGCCAGCAGCACATAACCGGCAAACATGATAACGATACCGGTAGTAACCATCTTGCCATAACCGAATTTATCGGCCAGGATACCTCCGATAAGCGGCATGAAATACACTCCTGCCAGGAAACTGGCAAAGATTGTTGACGTCGTGGCGGCTGTAAAGCCGAATTTCGCTTGCAGGAAGAGAGTGAAAATAGCAAGCATGGTGTAATAACCAAAGCGTTCGCCGGTATTGGCGAGAGCTAATGCGTATAAGCCTTTAGGCTGTCCTTCAAACATAGTTGATAAAGATTTAATTAATAGTTAGTATTCTTTTTTTGCAAAGATATAACTTTTAGTCTATCTGAAAAAAAAAAGAGCCACAAATGTGACTCTTTTTGGCATATTTATTCGGTGAAAAGGGAACAAATCTCTGCTTTCGTTTCTTTTATCAGGTCATCGGCCGCTATTTTTATCTGTAATCCGCGGATACCGGCACTGATATAAATGTACGGGAATGCGATGCAAGTCTCGTGTATATAGGTGGGGAAATGCTTTTTCATGCCGATGGGAGAACATCCTCCCCGGATATATCCTGTCAGGGGAAGCAGCTCTTTCATGGGAATCAGGTCGCATTTCTTGTTACCTGAGACTTTTGCCGCCATTTTTAAATCCACCTCGTGCTCGCCGGGTATGACACAGACAAAATATCCGGATTTATCCCCATGAAGCACCAAAGTCTTGAAGACTTGTTCTATGTTCTCGCCCAAACTGGCGGCAACGTGAACAGCGCTGAGGTCGTTCTCGTCTACTTCGTATGAAATAAGCTCGTATGCTATCTTGGCCTTATCAAGCAGACGGGCTACGTTGGTTTTAGCTATTTTCTCTTTCATTGCTGGTATGCCGGTTAATTTTCCAATTCTTCTTTTATAAATTTCGGGGTATATCCTTTCTTGCTTCCGGCCACTTCCTCAGGAGTTCCGGCAGCAAGCACCTGTCCTCCGCCCCTTCCGCCTTCGGGACCCATATCGATGATATAATCCGCCAGTTTGATCACGTCCAGGTTATGTTCGATAACCAGAACGGTATTGCCTTTCTCCACCAGTTTGTTCAGTACATTCATCAGCACACGGATATCTTCGAAATGAAGCCCGGTAGTAGGCTCATCCAGAATATACATCGTTTTGCCGGTATCACGCTTGGACAGTTCCGTAGCCAGTTTCACACGCTGGCTCTCTCCGCCCGACAAGGTGGTGGAGGGCTGTCCCAGTTTAATATATCCTAACCCCACCTCTTGCAGCACTTTGATTTTATTCAGAATCTGAGGCACATTCTCAAAGAACTCTACAGCACGATTGATGGTCATGTCCAGTACATCGGCTATGGATTTACCCTTATAGCGCACTTCCAGCGTCTCGCGGTTATATCGTTTGCCGTGACAAACCTCGCAAGGTACCAGCACATCGGGCAGGAAATTCATTTCGATAGTCTTGTATCCGTTACCGCCGCAAGCCTCGCAGCGTCCTCCGGTTACATTGAACGAGAAACGCCCCGGCTTATAGCCACGGATCTTCGCTTCGGGCAGACCGACAAACAGATTCCGGATATCCGAGAATACTCCTGTATAGGTGGCCGGATTGGAACGCGGTGTCCTGCCCAGCGGCGACTGGTCTACATTCACCACCTTATCTATATAGTCCAGTCCCTCCACACTGTCATAGGGCAGAGGTTCCTGCAAAGAACGGTAGAAATGCTGTGACAGGATGGGCTGCAAGGTATCGTTTATCAGCGTGGATTTGCCACTGCCGGACACCCCTGTGACGCAAATGAGTTTTCCCAAAGGAAATTCCACATCCACATTCTTCAGGTTGTTTCCCTTCGCCCCTCTCAGCCATAAGGATTTCCCGTTACCGGGACGGCGTTCGGCCGGTATCTCTATCTTCATCTGTCCGTTTAAGTACTTAGAGGTAAGTGTTTCTGTCTGAAGCATTTGTTTCGGAGTTCCTTGGAATACTACTTCCCCACCCAAACGGCCTGCCTTCGGTCCCATATCAACCACATAGTCTGCCGCCAGCATCATATCCTTGTCATGCTCCACCACGATGACAGAGTTACCTGTGTCACGCAACTTCTTCAAGGAGTTGATAAGGCGGAGGTTGTCCCGTTGGTGCAATCCGATACTCGGTTCATCCAGAATATAAAGCACGTTCACCAGCTGGGAGCCGATTTGAGTTGCCAGACGGATGCGCTGGCTCTCGCCTCCCGAAAGGATACCGAGGTGCGGTTCAGTGAAAGATAATCCAGTCCCACATCCAACAGAAACTTAAGACGGGTACGGATCTCCTTCAAAATCTCGGCGGCAATCATGCGCTGCTTGTCTTCCAGAAAAGGATCGACCTGTTGCAGCCAGTCATACAGTTCGTTGATATCCATGCTTGCCAGTTCATAGATGTTCTTGTCGTGGATACGGAAATGCAACGCCTCCTTGTTCAGGCGCGCGCCCTTGCATTCGGGACAAACATCAGTCTTGGCAAACTGTTCCGCCCACTTCTGGGCAGTGGCCGACGCATCTTTCTCCTGCATCATCTGGATGTACTTCACAATCCCTTCATAAGTTACAAAGTAATCGGAAGAGGTATGAATCAAGGTGCTCTTTATCTTGATACGCTCATCCGAGCCATAGAGTATTTCGTCTATCGCATCATCCGGCATATCCTTGACCGGTGTCTTGATCGTAAAATCATATTTTTCAAGCAGGGCCTCTATCTGCCAGAAAATCATGGCATTTTTATATTTGCCCAAAGGAGCGATGGCTCCTTCGTGAATGGAAAGATTCCTGTCGGGAATCACTTTGTCCACATCAATCAGATTCACATACCCCAGCCCCTTACAACGGGGGCAGGCTCCCTGCGGAGAGTTAAACGAGAAATTATGAGGGGCAGGCTCTTTATAAGACAGTCCGGTGACAGGACACATCAACCGCTTACTGTAATGGCGCACCTCCCGGGTATCGGCATCATAAATCATAATCAGCCCCTCACCCTGCTGCATGGCAGTGGCAACGCTCTGTTTCAGCCGTTTGTCGTCCTTTTCCGATACGACCAGCTTGTCTATCACGACTTCGATATCGTGGTTCTTGTAACGGTCCAACTTCATGCCGTGTACAATTTCGCGCACCTCGCCGTCCACGCGGACATACAGATAACCTTTCTTGCGCACTTGTTCGAAAAGTTCTTTGTAATGCCCCTTGCGGGTACGTACCAACGGGGCAAGCATGAATATCTTCTTACCCTGATAATCCCGGTGAATCAGGCCGATGATCTGTTCCTCGGTATATTTCACCATTTTCTCTCCCGAAAGATAAGAATAAGCAACTCCTGCACGGGCATAGAGCAAACGGAGATAATCGTATATCTCTGTCGTAGTCCCCACGGTAGAGCGGGGATTCTTGTTTGTCGTTTTCTGTTCGATGGAAATTACCGGGCTGAGTCCTGTAATCTTATCCACATCCGGCGCTCCAACCCTCCCAGGAAATTACGGGCATATGCGGAAAAGGTCTCAATGTATCTCCGCTGCCCTTCGGCGAAGATGGTATCGAATGCCAAAGACGATTTACCGCTTCCGCTCAATCCGGTTATCACCGTCAGGCTGTTCCGTGGAATTTCGACATCTATATCTTTCAAGTTATGTACACGGGCACCGTATACATTAATCAGTTCTTTTTCTTCACTCATAATCTTCTTACTCTGCGTAATCTTTGCAAAATTAATGCTTCCCGACGAAATATTTAATTAAAAAGCCTAATAATATTTTCTATTCTTTCTATATAATGTGAATAAAACAGTTTTTTTTGTACTTTTGCCACTCAGTTTAATCAACACACTGCAAATGAAATTTATTCGAGCATTATATCTTATCGCAGCCTTGTCTGCCAGCAGCACCGGAATGATGGCTCAAACACAGTCTTCCGGCTATTTCCTGCACACCATTACCAAAGGGCAAAGTCTTTATTCCATAGCCAGCATGTATAATGTCACTACCGGTGATATCGTTAAAATGAACCCCGGCAGCGACCAGAAAATTAAAACCGGTGAAACATTGAAGATTCCACAAAAGAACATCGGAACGGAACAGCAGATGTTCCATACCATCCAGTCGGGTGAAACCTTGTACAAGCTGACACAACGCTATGGAGTAACCGCACAACGCATCTGCCAGGCAAATCCCGGACTGAGCGCGGAGAATTTCCGTATCGGACAGGTTATCGTAATTCCCGCCAAAGTGACGGACAGCGAGGAGATAATCATGAACGAGGTGAAAGCCGCACAGACTATCAGACCGGCCACCACTTCCACCCCACTGAAACCCAATTGCAGGGATATGCATAAAGTGGAACGCAAGGAAACGATATTCAGCATCAGCCGCCTGTATGGCATTACAGAAGCCGAACTGATTGCCGCCAATCCTGAGTTGCGTACCGAAAAACTGAAAAAAGGAAGGTTCCTTTGTATTCCATATCCTAAGGATACAAAGACTGAAACGCCTGTGGATAATACGCCTGCCGTAATCCCCACGGACGACCAGCTGTTTAATGAAAGCAAGAAGGAGGCACGCAAAATATCTACCATCAAAGCTGCCGTAATGCTGCCATTCATGACAGACGGCAAGGGCAACCGTGACGAACAGACACGTATGGTGGAATACTATGAAGGCTTCCTGATGGCAGTAGACAGCTTGAAGGAAAAAGGAGTATCCATCGACCTGTACTCATACGATACCCATAACAATACTTCTTCCATCAAGAACATTCTGGATAGAAGTGAATTGAAGAGCATGGATATTATCTTCGGCCCGGCTTATCCCGACCAGGTGAAACCGGTTGCGGAATTCGCCAAGAAAAACAATATCCGGCTGGTAGTACCTTTTACCTCCAAAGGGAATGAAGTTTTCAGCAATCCCGCCATCTATCAGATAAATACTCCCCAATCTTATCTGTACTCGGAAGTTTACGAGCATTTTACCCGCAAGTTTACAACCGCCAATGTTATCTTCCTGGATGCAGAAGATGGTGACAAAGACAAAGTGGATTTTATAAAAGGACTGAAAGAGGAGTTAAAAACCAAACGCATTCCTTTTACCGAATTAAAAGGGGAAAATATTACTCCGGAATCATTGAAAGGCGCGATGAACCATAGTATGGATAATGTATTCATCCCGACTTCCGGCACCAACGTGGCATTGATAAAACTGTTACCACAACTGATTGTGACCTCCCGTGACAATCCCGACTACCGTATGCAGTTATTCGGCTATCCGGAATGGCAGACCTATACCAACGACCATCTGGCCAGTTTCTATGAACTGGACACCTATTTCTATTCTTCGTTTTACACAAACAATTTATTTCCGGAAGCCGTTCAGTTCTCATCGGCTTACCGCAAATGGTACAGCAAGGATATGCTCAACTCATTCCCTAAATATGGTATGCTGGGATTCGATACAGGATATTTCTTCCTGAAGGGCCTGTCCCAATACGGCAACAAACTGGAAGACAAACTGGACAAGGTGGCTGTCACCCCTATCCAGACCGGATTTAAATTTGAACGCGTAAACAACTGGGGTGGATTTATCAATCGTAAAGTGTTCTTCGTTCATTTTACCAAGGACTTTGAACTGATTAAACTTGATTTTGAATAATGAAAAAGTATAAGAACTTCGGGCTGCTTGTACTGGCATTGCTCTTTGCATTGCCGGCAGCTGCACAGTTGGGTGAAGAACGTCATAATTTTGCCGTCGGCATCAATGGTGGTCTGAACATGAGTTCCGTCAGCTTCAACCCGAAAATCAAACTGAACACCTTGAACACCATGTCTATGGGGGTTACCATGAGATATATGTCCGAGAAATATTTCAAGATGATGTGTGGCGTGCAAATGGAAATAAACTATTCACAACGCGGATGGGACGAAAAGATAGAAGATGATTCCGGCAATTCTTACAGCCGCACCATGAATTATCTGGAAATCCCTTTCATGGCACATCTGGCATTCGGCAAGGATGCATTGAACCGGGGAGTGAAGGTCTTTTTCAATGCAGGACCACAAATCGGCTTTTTCCTGGGTGACAACGAAAAGATAAACTGGACTACTTCTACAACAAGACCGGAACACGGTAAAGAGGTGGAGAATAAATTTGATTATGGTATCACAGCCGGCGCCGGTCTGGAAGTAAGTACCGGTATCGGACATTTCCTGCTGGAAGGACGTTACTACATGGGATTGAGCGACTTTTACAAGAACTCGAAAAGAGATTTCTTCGAAAGATCAGCCCATTCATTCATAGGCATACGGCTGAGTTATCTGATAGATATTACTAAATAAAAAAAGGACTCTCTCTCATAATACAAAAGCCTGCAAGATGAATCTTGCAGCTTTTTATATCATACATAATAATTCCCTCAGCTTATCTCAAACGGTCGTATGCTTTAACCAATACCTCATCCTTACCAATGGCGCGGATGGCAAGCCAATTCAAAATGATGGCAACCAACGGCAGACACACAGTCCATGAAGGAGAAAATGTCATAGACTCTTCTTTCAACATAAAAATAAAAGTGACCAATGTGGCATAATACCCGATCAACAAAATGGTGCTGAAAATAGTCAGACGGATTTGCAACATGCGTTTTTTGAACAAGAAGATAGTGCCGAAAGCAAGAACCGCAACAACCAGCAAAATCACAAACAAGGCCCATGGAGCATAATCTTTAGTACCATCCGCCATAGTAAGACACAGATTTGTTAAAGCGGAAACACTATAATCACTTCCTATGTATGAGCCTACAGGACTACACAGGCAAATAATAATCAAAATGGTAACAACAAGTAAATAAACAGATTGAATGCGTTGTATCATAGTCTCTTTAATTTTAATCATACAACCCGTCATTCTAAACGCAGTGAAAAACCTGAAAACACAAAGTGAATGGTTATCAGATTCCTCACTGCGTTCAGCATAACAGGGCTAATATAATGTGAGGTGCATCAAAATGTACCACAGATTACTCAGATTGATACAGTTTCCACACGAAACGACTCATGTTTCAAAATAGAACGATCTGTGTAACCTGCGGTAAAGACCTTTTGCACAGCCCCAAATGAAAAATCACTGTAGTTTCTCTTTTTCTTTAGCAGGATTACGGAAATAAACCTTGCCTTCTTCATATTCCTGAGCAGCGATCAATGTCGGTTTCGGAAGCTTTTCGTAATAACGTGAGATTTCGATCTGCTCTCTATTTTCAAAGACTTCTTCCAGGTTATCGTTGTATGAGGCAAACTCCTGCAATTTCTTTGAAAGATCATTCTTCATCTCAACACTAATCTGGTTGGCACGTTTGCCAATGATAGCAACAGTTTCATAAATGTTACCTGTGTCTGCACATAAATCCATCATGTCACGGGTAACAGTATTACTTGGAGCGTTTGTCTTTTTGTAATCCATAATTTCTTATTTAGTTTTATTCATTAAATTCTTTTACGTACTTATTGGCATCCTTGTAGATGCTCTCCACTTCTTTAGTATACTTGCTGTCGGGAAACTCATTCTTGAAAGAATAATATTCATCTATCGTTTCACGCATACGCTCTTCTTTCTTTTCCTCCACGCTCGCTTTCGCCATATCATATTTGGCACGCAAGACCAGGATAGAAAGATCTTCGCGCATCTTGGTATAGGGATAGTCTTTCAAAGCATTCTGGGCGGTAACGATGCAAGACAAATAGTTGTTACCGGTAGTGCTATAAGTACTGTTTCCTGTATAAGAGCCCAAATCATAATACAATTTCGCAGCCAGATAGTCTTTCATCACCAGCTTGTCCTGCAAATCAAAAATCATTTGCTGTGCATCCTGCCGACGGCTACTGGTAGGGAAATATTCCATAAACATCTGCAACTCCTGAATAGCCTTATAGGTGCTCGACTGGTCCAAACGAGGTTCCGGAGTATCCAGGAACAATGCTTTTCCTGAAAAATATCTGGCCTGTTCCGTATAGACCCCACGCGGATAAGTATTATAATAAGTGGTGAAATAATGCGAAGCTGTGATGAAGTCACCCTGATTATAGTAGGTCATACCCAACATATAAAGTGATTCCTCAGCCTTATCCGTTCCCTTCATGATGGTAATCAATTCCTCCAGAATGGTGGCCGCCTTAGTATTCTGCCCTTTGCCAAAGTAACTTTTGGCCGCTTCGTACTTGTATTCGTAGTCCGTGCTTTTTAAAACTTTGTTATACTCTCCACAAGACGTTAGAACCGTACCGGAGACAAGAGCTATAATGATATATTTTTTCATCTTATTCAAATAATTGCGCAAATTTACGCCTTTCCACCGAATAATGCAATATTTCCATGTTTTTAAATGCTAAAAAGTCGACAAGAGTCTATTTTTTAGAGATGAATAGATAATATCTAAGGAAATAACTGTATTTTTACATCTCATTAAACCAAACATGCTATTATGAATTTTGAATTGATTTCCGAATACCAACCCACCGGTGACCAACCGGAAGCTATCGCCCAGCTGACCGAAGGGGTGCTGGAAGGAGTCCCCGCACAAACTTTATTGGGGGTCACCGGGTCCGGCAAGACTTTCACGATTGCAAATGTAATTAAAAACATCAATAAGCCCACCTTGATATTAAGCCATAACAAAACATTGGCAGCCCAGTTATACGGAGAGTTCAAGAGTTTCTTTCCCAATAATGCTGTGGAATACTATGTATCTTATTATGACTATTACCAGCCGGAAGCATATTTGCCGTCCAGCGACACCTATATAGAAAAGGATCTGGCCATTAATGAAGAGATTGACAAATTGCGGCTGGCTGCCACCTCTGCCCTGCTGTCGGGACGGAAGGACGTGGTGGTGGTGTCTTCCGTGTCCTGCATCTACGGTATGGGGAACCCGTCGGATTTCTATAATAACGTAATCGAGATAAAAAAAGGCAAACTGCTGGACAGGAATGTATTTTTACGCCGCTTGGTGGACAGCCTGTATGTGCGTAACGACATAGAACTGAATCGCGGGAATTTCCGCGTAAAAGGTGACACGGTAGACATTTACCTGGCATATAGCGACAATCTCCTCCGGGTTATGTTTTGGGACGATGAAATTGATGCCATTGAAGAGATAGACCTATTTCGGGAATCCGTCTGGCAACTTTTGATGAATACAAAATTTATCCGGCCAATCTTTTTATGACCACCAAAGAGAGCCAGTTGAGAGCTATTCATCAGATTGAGGACGACTTGACGAAAGAGGTGGCCAAATTCGAGGAGGAAGGAAAAATGTATGAGGCGAAACGACTCTATGAGCGCGTGACATACGATATGGAGATGATTCGCGAACTGGGGCATTGTTCGGGCATAGAAAATTATTCCCGCTACTTTGACGGGCGTAATGCAGGTACCCGTCCTTACTGTCTGCTGGACTTCTTTCCGGATGATTTCCTGATTGTAATAGACGAAAGCCATGTCAGCGTACCGCAAATACGTGCCATGTATGGTGGTGACCGGGCCAGAAAAACCAATTTGGTGGAATATGGTTTCCGGATGGAGTCGGCTTTTGACAACCGTCCTCTAAAATTTGAAGAGTTCAAGGAACTGGCCAAACAAGTGATTTATGTCAGTGCCACACCTGCCGATTATGAATTGGTGGAAAGTGAAGGCATTATCGTTGAACAGGTTATCCGTCCTACCGGATTGCTGGACCCGGTAATTGAAGTACGCCCCAGTCTGAATCAGATTGACGACCTGATGGAAGAGATACAGCAACGCATCGAGAAAGAAGAACGTGTACTGGTGACCACGCTTACCAAACGCATGGCAGAAGAATTGACCGAATATCTGCTGCGCAATGACATCCGCTGCAACTACATCCACAGCGATGTGGACACTTTGGAACGCGTCAAGATTATGGATGAATTACGTCAGGGCGTTTATGATGTACTGGTGGGTGTGAATTTGCTTCGTGAAGGTCTGGACTTGCCCGAAGTGTCTTTGGTCGCCATTCTGGATGCAGACAAAGAAGGGTTCCTCCGCTCCCACCGTTCGCTGACCCAGACAGCAGGACGCGCCGCCCGCAATATCAATGGAAAAGTAATCATGTATGCAGACCGCATGACGGACAGCATGAAAAAAACGATAGACGAAACCAACCGCCGTCGTGAAAAACAGCTGGCATATAACGAAGAGCATGGAATCACCCCCAAACAGATACAGCGTGCGCGGAATGCTGCCTTGTTGGGCAACAACAGCAACGAAGTTGCCGGAACCACTCAAGGCCCCAAGGCATACATCGAGCCATCTTCCGATACAACGGCTGCGACCCGATTGTTCAGTATATGACCAAGCCACAGATGGAGAAAACGATAGAACGTACCCGGAAACTGATGCAGGAAGCTGCCAAGAAGCTGGAATTTATAGAGCTGCACAATACAGGGATGAGCTGCTGAAACTGGAAGATATGATGAAAGAGAGATGGGGATAGGCTTGTCTCCTTGGCGGAAGAAGGCGCACTGCCTGTCGAGGAAAAGCCTGTTACCCGAAGAAATATCACGGATATGCCGGTGAGTTCCGGAATAAAGGCAGGGATGGAAAAGGAAAAGACAAGAAGGACAAACAGCAAAAAGCAGGGAGTGTTCCCCTGCTTTTTTCAGAACCGTACCATTAATTCCATCACAAACTTGTCTTGTTCGGACTCTTTTGCCAAAGATAGTTTATCATAGAAATATTTCTCGTAATTAAGACGCAAATCCGCTTGAAAAGCCTTTCCAAAGCTTAATGTCACACCTCCAGTCACACGCTGGCGGGAATAATCGGTAATGTAAAGCTTACCATCCTCATCCGCATTACCGTTACTATGATCTCCCATACTGTCATAACGTCCTAGAAATGAAATTTTCCGAAACAGGCCTTTCTTGATAAACAAGTCGTAATTGACAAAGGCGTTGAAAGCATGTACATCATCAAATGAGTTTTTCGCATAAGTTTTATAAAGGTATTCGGCTTCTATATGCCAATTATCAAACTCGTAGTAAGTACGATATCATACATATAAATGCTGATTTTATCGGGATGTATTTTCTGGGTACTCAAAGTCAAGTTATAATTTTTCCACGGCATCAATTGAAGCTTAACAGAATAATTCAACGTGTTGTGCCACTCTTTCTGATTGGTGAGTCCGGAGCCGTTGAACAGTCCGCCTTCCAGTTTCAACGGCAGTCCCTTCTTTAAAGAGAAAGCTCCGGTAGCACCCACATCACGCACATTCCCCACCTGTTTGGCTATGAACGAACGATTGGCAAAATATTGTTGGTGGGGAGATCGATGAGCGTCTATGGTGAAAGGCACACGCATCTGTCCTAGTGTGACATTCCATGTATCATTGGGGACAAAGCGGGCATATGCATCCAGCATCTTGATGCTTCCCTCATCGGACAAGTCTATTTCAGCCTTATAAGCAATTACCGGAAGAACCTTCCCGTCCAGACTGACACGGGCGTTACGTACCTGGAACCGTTGCATTCCGTTAGTGGTTTGAACTTCATATTTACCGCGGATCGTTCCATGTACTTCCGGCAGATATTCTTTAGGAATAGTCAGCTGTGCGGAAGCAGTTGCAATACTCAGCATTGTAAAAGCAGACGCTACAAGTGTATTTCTCATTTTTATTAATGTGACTTTCTTTGTTTACGGCTGCAAAGATATAGGTTCGGTATATCTGTAATATTTCATCCATATTACAAATATGTTTCATTTGATATGGGGAAGACATTTTACAGCCACATTCCGTATTCTTCTCATCTGCTGTGAACGCAGTGAATATGGCCCCAAAAATATCGACGTACCGACAGAGTTATTCAATAATACGGGCAGTTTCCACCTTCTCCAGACGTGCACGGAGTTTTCCCATCATGGATTTACGTATCCGGAGCCTCATCAGGCAATCATATCATATGATTGCTCCAAGATGGCAGGCTCGTCTTCTTTCACAATGCGCATGATATCATTCATAAAAGGATATTCAAAGGATACGGTGATTTCTTCATCCACTGTTCTTTCCACTATATCAGCAGCAGCTATTGCTTCGGCAGCGGCAGCCTTGTAAGCGACAATCAGTCCGCTGGTTCCCAATTTTATACCTCCAAAGTAACGGACCACTATAATAAGGATATCCGTCAGCTCATTGGAATTTATTTGCCCCAAAATAGGCTTTCCTGCGGTACCCGAAGGCTCTCCGTTATCATTTGCTCTGAAATCCTTCCTTTCATGCCCCAGCATATAAGCGTAACACACATGACGGGCATCGTAATATTTCTTCTGATACGTGTCAAGATGCTGCTTTATTTCCTCTATGGTACGTACCGGAATGGCAATAGCTATAAATTTACTCCGTTTCTCCGTATATATGCCTTCGGCAATGTCTGTAATGGTTTTATAAGTATCTTCTTGTATCATGGGTTTCAGAAATCATAAATCTTTAATTATAACTCACAGAATCTGTCTGGCAATCCATGCACACGCCTCAGCATCAGCCAGCGCATGATGGTGATTCTCCAATTCAAAACCAAAAAAACCGGCCACCGTATGTAACTGGTGGTTTCTCAACCCTTTCAGCTTCCGGGAAGCCTGATAGGTACAATAAAAGTCATAATCAGGATAATCCATACAATAAGTACGGAACACGGCTTTCAAACACCCCTCATCAAAGGCTTTGTTATGCGCAACCAGCGGAAGCCCCTCTATTTTAGGAGCAACCTGCTTCCATACTTCCGAAAAAACAGGAGCATGGGCAGTATCTTCCTGTGTCAATCCATGAATACGGGTGTTCCAATACAAATAGTAATCCGGTTCGGGATGAACGAGGCTGTAGAACCGGTCGCTATCTCACCATTTCTCACAATAACCACCCCTACACTACATATGCTGGTACGTTCATTATTTGCCGTCTCGAAGTCTATTGCTGCAAAATTATCCATACTTTTTTTCGTTACACAGACAAAGGTACGACAAAAAAGCGATATACAAAATTCTTTTTTCCGGTACAATTCCCTATCTTTGAAACCTCAGCAGCAAAATAGACCAATATCTATGACAATCAGCACTTGTGAAAGCTGAAAGATTAGACCATCTTTGCACTGTTTTTGTTTTTTAACTTAAACTAGATTTATAGTAAAATGAAAAAAATGAAATTCCCGACCCTGTTAATAGCAGCAGGGTTACTTTGTATCTCCGTTCACACAACGGCCCAACCTGGGCCCCGAAAAAAAGTGGGCGTTGTTCTCAGCGGCGGAGGAGCCAAAGGAATGGCACATATAGGTGCTTTGAAAGTTATAGAAGAAGCGGGTATCCCTATAGATTACGTGGTAGGGACCAGTATGGGCTCCATTATAGGCGGACTTATTCCATCGGTTATACTCCCGAACAGATGGATAGCATGGTTCGCCGGCAGGATTGGTCCTTTCTGCTGAGTGACAAAATACCACGCAGCGAACAGAATATGGCGGAACGGGAGGCTTCCGAAAAATATGTATTTTCCCTGCCATTCGGTAAAAATGCCAAAACGCAAGCCGTAGGAGGATTGATAAAGGGACAGAACCTGGCAAACCTGTTCAGTGAGCTGACCGTAGGATATCATGATTCCATCGATTTCAACAAGTTACCTATTCCCTTCGCCTGTGTTTCCGAAAATATTGTAAATGGCAACGAGGTAAATTTTCACAAAGGTGTATTGGCTACGGCCATGCGGGCCAGTATGGCCATACCGGGAGTATTCACTCCGGTCCGGCTGGACAGTATGGTTCTAGTGGATGGAGGTGTGGTAAACAACTACCCTGTAAATGTAGCGCGTGCCATGGGGGCGGACATTATTATAGGAGTGGATGTTCAAAATGACTTGAAACCCGCCAACGAACTGAATAGCACCGGCAGTATCTTGGGGCAACTCATCAATTTAATGGGACTGGAACTTTATAAAAAGAATCTGAAAGAAACCGATACATATATAAAGGTGGATGTGGAGGGGTATTCTGCCGCCAGTTTCACCCCCAGTGCGGTGGACACACTGATTCGTCGGGGAGAAGAAGCGGCATTGGCACAAAAAAACTCCTTGATAAAGTTGAAGCAGGAACTGGGGCTGGACAGTACCTATATGCCGAAACCCCTTCCCAGCTATCCGTACTCCCCCAACCGCAAAGTGTATATAAAAGAAATCACCTTTGACGGATTGGACGAAAAAGACAAACGGTGGCTGTTGAAGCGCTGTGATTTGAAAGAAGACTCCGAAATAAGCCTTCGCCGCATAGAAGAAGCAACAGCCATACTATGCTCCAATCTAGAATATTCCAGCGCCACTTACAATCTGCCCGAAGCCCCCGGCGGAGGTTATAACCTGCATTTTCTTTTAAGCAAGAAATATGAGAATAAGCTGAACGTAGGAATCCGTTTTGATTCGGAAGAAACAGCCAGTCTGCTCATTAATGTCACCAGCAATTTCCGGGGAAAAGTACCCACTACGCTGTCACTGACAGGACGATTGGGCAAACGTTATGCCGCCCGCATAGATTATGGATTCGAACCGGCTCCATTGAAGAACATCGGACTGGCATATATGTTCCAGTACAATGATATAAACTTTTACCATCATGGAGATAAATCACATAACTCTACCTACGCTATCATTTGGGAGAGTTATCCTTTTCGGATGTTTGGTACAAAAACATACGCTTTGCCGTGGGGCTGAGGTATGAATTATATGACTATGACAAATTCCTATACCAGGAAGGGAACCAAGGTTTTGACGTAGGAACAGAACACTTCTTCAGCTATTTCGCACAAATGCATTACGAAACTTTCGACAAGGCATATTTCCCTACCAAAGGCATATCAGCACGAGCGTCCTATTCACTTTATACGGATAATTTCACCAAATATGACGACCACGCTCCTTTCTCTGCCATAAAAGGCTATTGCCAGGGAGTGATTCCCGTTACACGCAGATTCTCCATACTGCCTGCCATATACGGACGTTTTCTGATAGGGAAAGATATTCCTTACTCCAAACTCAATGCGATGGGGGGGGATGTGCAAGGACGTTTCCTGCAACAGCAACTACCATTTGTCGGGATAAACAATGTGGAATTAACAAAGAATGCGTTACTGATAGGAAGCATGAAATTCCGCCAACGGATGGGAAGTGTGCATTATCTGACGTTAACGGGCAATTATGCGCTGAGTGCAAGCAAGCTGAGGTACCTGTTGGAACAGGATACCATGTTCGGCTGTGGTATAGGCTACGGTTTGGATAGTATGTTCGGCCCCTTAGAGGCATCACTAAACTATGCAAACCGAGCCAATAAAGTGAGTATGTACGTCAATCTAGGATTTAAGTTTTGATTCCTCGTTGATAACCGCCATCATGCCTTCTATCTGAGCCAAGGCCATCATACGGCCATGAAACGAATACCCCGGGTTGTATCCTTTGCCGGCATCATCCAGCATCATGCGCCCATGATCCACACGCATCGGGACACCCGGACGTTCTTTCTCAAAAATACGGATCAACTCTATCACATGAGCACGCCCTCCCAAATGAGATGCTTCTATAAAATTCCCGTTGGGAAACGCATTGGTACTGCGCAAATGTACAAAATGAGTGCGGTGTGCAAACATACGTGCCAACAAAGGTACGTTGTTATGCAATCCGGCGCTGAGCGAACCGGCACAGAATGTCAGCCCGTTATGCGGGTTATCAACCGCATGGAGAAGCCAGTTGATATCTTCCTCACCGGTCACAATACGCGGCAAGCCCAATACCTGGAAAGGGGGATCGTCCGGATGGATGCACATATTTATACCGTACTCATCACACACCGGCATGACAGCCTGCAAGAAATAACGTAAGTTTTCACGCAGGGCATCACGGTCTATCCCATCATACAAAGACAAAAGACGGCGGAATATGGTTACCGGATGCCGGTCTCCCTCCTTTATATTACCATTTACAAATCCCTGCGTCTTGACTATAATGGTATCGACCAATTCGTTTTTCTCGGCTTCGGTTATAGTCTTATCCAATTCACGCACCTGTTGTAATTCCAAATCGGTATAGTCTTTCTCCGCCCCTTCACGCTGAAGAATCATACAGTCAAAATAGGCGAACCGGATCTTGTCAAAGTACAAAGAACTGGTTCCGTCCTCCCAAGGATGTTCCAAATCGGTACGTATCCAATCAATGACAGGCATGAAGTTATAGCATACGGTCTTGATACCCGCTTTACCTAGGTTGGCAAGGCTTACTTTGTAGTTTTCTATCAATTGATCCCGTTCAGGACCGGCATATTTGATAGCTTCACTTACCGGCAGGCTTTCTACCACCGACCAGCGCAATTGATGAGATTCAATATAATCTTTTAAACTTTGGATAGCTTCCAAAGCCCAGATTTCACCGTTAGGTACATCATGAAGGGCGGTCACGATTCCTTCCACCCGATTTGCCTAAGCATGGGAAGCGTTATCTTATCTTTCTTCCCAAACCATCTCCATGTCTTTTCCATTCGTATTATGTGTTTTAGTCTGTATGACAAAGTCTTTATTAATCCTCTTTGAGCCTTCTATTGATGTATAATCATGCAGAACGTGCCGGTACCATAAGCTCATCACCTGAAACCTGTCCCAAGCCTTTCATGTTTATTTTACCATCCTTACAGATTACAGTGTATTTACCCGACGGAATGTCCAGCTTGACAGGCTCTGCACGGCTGTTCAAAGCCACGATGATATTTTTCCATGAGTCACCATTTGCATTATCTTTCAAGATAAAGGCAACCACATTCGTATTTTCTACAGGTAAAAACTCCAATTGCCTACGTACCATATCGGCATCCCCCATACGAAAAGCGGGATGTGCTTTACGCATAGCTATTAAACCTTTCACATATTCGAACACATCTTTGTGTGCGGTCTTATTTTTCCAATCTATCGTATTAATACTGTCAGGACTATTATAAGAATTATGAACTCCTTTCTTGTCACGCATCATCTCATCCCCTGCAAATATAAACGGTACTCCTTGTGAAGTAAAGACAAATGTTTCCGCTAACTTCTGCAAAGCCGCCAGTTCCTCTACCGAAGCATCCGGCATGGTAGCTTTCAGACGGTCGGCAAGGCACATGTCATCGTGGCAACTTACATAACTTATCATCTGGGTAGGTTGTAAAGCCCAAGGTTTCTTACTATAATTCACAGAATCACTTATAACCTGCGGATGTTCGATGGCTCCCACAATTCCAAATTTGATACTCATTTCGTGTCCTGGCTCCCCTACTAGAAAAGCTCCTTTAGTATCATCATCCAACCACCTCGCAATCCATCACGCATTTCATCTGAGAAAGCGGCGATACGGGGCATCTTTTCCACATTGCTTTCATCGCCAGCCTGTCTGCCTCTAATTGAGGAGAACTGGCAGCCCATCCTTCACCATACATAAAAATAGACGGATCTATTTTATCAATAGCCGCACGTATCTCATTCATGGTTTCAATATCATGTATCCCCATCAAGTCAAAACGAAAGCCGTCTATGTGATATTCATTAATCCAATATAAAATAGATTCTATCATATATTTACGCATCATGGCGCGGTCGCTTGCCGTTTCATTTCCACATCCCGAACCATTTGCCCATTGCCCGTCCTTCGTCTGGCGATAGAAATAACCGGGAACCGTACGTTCGAAATTGCTTTCGTCTGTATTGAAGGTGTGATTATACACCACATCAAGCACCACTCTGATTCCCGCCTTATGTAAAGCTTGTACCATTTGTTTGAATTCCCTGATACGGACATCGGGTTTATAAGGATCTGTAGAATAAGAACCGTCAGGCACATTGTAATTTTGCGGATCATACCCCCAATTATATTGGGCCTTGTCCAGTTTTGTTTCATCCACCGAGGCATAATCATACGACGGCAATAAGTGCACGTGGGTAATTCCCAATTCTTTCAGATGGTCAATACCTGTCTTCTCGCCTGAAGAACTGGTAGTACCCTGCTCCGTCAAAGCCAGGAACTTGCCTTTATTTTGAATTCCGGAAACAGAATCCAAAGAGAAATCGCGATGATGCATCTCATAAACCGTAATATCAGCATAATTCTTCAAAGGAGGACGCACATCGTTCTCCCATTCTTCCGGATCTGTAGAACGAAGATCAAGCACAGCTGCCCGCTTACCATTTACCCCTACGCTTTTGCCATAATTCCCGGAGTGTCTCCTAACCATTTCCCGTTTACCTTCACATTAAAGGTATAGAATTTACCCTTCAGATCCTCTTTTATTGAAATATTCCAAGTACCATTCTCTCCCATCTCCATTGGAAAAGTATTAGAAGCTGAACCTTCATTACCCGATTCAAATAAAAGGACACGCACCTCTTCCGCTGTAGGAGCCCAAAGTGAAAACTTGGTTTCGGCAGGCGAGTACTCCATTTCAGTCAGCGCATCTTCACGGACAGGATATTCATCAAACGAATTATATTCTTTTTTCACAGACTGACAACTAATAGTAGTAGAAACAATTGATGCCCAAATAACATGTCTCACATTCATAATCTTATCTTTTTATTTTATCAGGATTCTTATTTATAAAATCTTTCCAGCCGGAATATTCTTTAGTCAATGTCGGTCTGCCCATTTGTAAATAATGACAATAAGCAGCCGCCAACCCATCTGTTGCATCCATAAAAGGCAGCATATCACTCTCCGGTATATGTAACATCCTTTTCAACATATCAGCGACCTGTTCCTTGCTGGCTTGCCCATTACCGGTTATCGCCATCTTTATCTTCAACGGCGCATATTCTGTTATAGGAATATCACGGCTCAAAGCAGCAGCCATAGCCACTCCCTGTGCCCTCCCTAATTTTAACATCGACTGCACATTTTTTCCAAAAAAGGCGCCTCAATAGCTAACTCATCAGTAAATAAGCTTCTATTATACCAACCACCCGTTCAAAAATACGGCGCAGTTTTAAATAATGGTCACCATATTTACGAAGATCAATGACCCCCATAGTCATTACCTGCGGTTTAGTACCTACTACTTTCAGCAGGCCATACCCCATTATGGTTGTTCCAGGATCTATACCCAGAATGATTTTCTCTTTTACCGGCTGAATCACTTAATCACCTCCATCAAAGTGGGAAAGCCAACCACCTTATCTTTAAATATCTTCATCATTTCCTCATTCAGATGCATCCCTTGCTGAGTATGCCAACGATGCAAGGCCGCTGTATCTTCCACCTCCCATTGCAATGAAAAGCATTCTGAATCCTGTTCTTTGTGACTAAGGATGTGCGTAAGACGGGGATTTTGCAATATTCCCGTCTTTTCCACTTCGGGAATATAGCTTTCACTAAGCCAAATGACAAAATTACGCGCATCGTCAATGCCTGTTTGATAAGTTGTATTATAAATTAACATATCTATAGTCTTTAAATTAAAAAAGGCCTGCTTCGCAGACCTTCATTTTATCATTAAAAAAGTGGAGCATGCGAGACTCGAACTCGCCACCTTTAGACTGCCAGT
>ENA-OQIC01000302-OQIC01000302.1-human-gut-metagenome-genome-assembly--contig:-NODE-302-length-22076-cov-2.276915_pt1 | contig 22076 bp, 25 predicted proteins | sample MGYA00242572_ERZ504736 | MGnify/ENA primary metagenome ERZ504736 (study PRJEB26092, sample SAMD00036201) | human gut metagenome | host: Homo sapiens | study: EMG produced TPA metagenomics assembly of...
CTTTTTTTTCTTTTAAGATTTCTATTGCCCACATAGTCAGAAAACCAATAAGCAAAGTGAACATGACATTTTGATAGGAAAATTCCAAGATTTTTCCACGAAAGCATAAATCAAAAGGAATTTCTGAAATACAGGCGAACAGGAAAAGGCGCAGAGCATATTTTTTTCTGTTGGAGGTATGATAAAAGCCTTCTACCAAGAGAAAACAGAAAATAGGAAAGGAAATGCGCCCAATTTGACGAATAAAAAATCCAGTTTTGAAAGAAAGACGCTGGTATCATAGGAAAATGCAGAGGAAAGTCCCTGATTGTAAGCAGAAATTGCACCCTTTTCTAATATAATCGCTCCAATATGGTCTATAAACATGGTAATAAGAGCAATCCATTTTAATGCACCTGAAGTCAGTACAGGTGGAAGTAATTGCTTCTTTGATAGAGAAAAATTTGCTTTCATAAGAAATCCTTTCCGAGTGGTTTTTACTTGTTTTGTGTTGCACTAGTTTGTAAGTATACCATAAATTGTAATTGTATGAAATAAAATACCTGAATTTTCTTGCAATCTTTTTGGAAAATAGATATGATTGCTGTGCGGTATATTTAGAATAGAATGGAAAGGAATTAAAGATGAGAGGTTTAGATACAAACGTAAAACGGATTCGCCGAAAAGTATTTAAAGAAATTGCAAAAGCCGGTTTTCAGTCATCGGATGAAACACTGGTAGCAGATATTGAAGCAATACCTTATAAAATCGTAAAAGAAAGAGCGACTTACAGAGAAAGTATTTATCGGGAAAGAGCGGTAGCCAGTGAACGAGTACGTCTGGCAATGGGAATGTCTTTAAGACCGGAAAATACAGCCGTTCATATTACTTCCGGCTTAGAAGCCAGCAATATCGATGAAAAATATTATGAACCGCCGCTGATGCAGGTTATTCCTTCTGCCTGTGATGCCTGCGAGACAAAAATGTATGAGGTTTCCAATATGTGCAGGGGATGCGTAGCTCATCCGTGTAAAGAAATTTGCCCCAAAGGTGCGATTTCCATTATAAAGGGAAAATCTGTCATTGATCAGGAAAAATGTATCAAGTGCGGAAAATGTAAAAGCGTCTGTCCTTACGATGCCATTGCTAAGAAGGAACGTCCCTGTGCAAGAGCTTGCGGTGTCAATGCCATTGAAAGTGATGAAATGGGAAGGGCAACGATTAACAATGAGAAATGTGTTTCTTGCGGTATGTGTATGGTAAGCTGTCCTTTTGGGGCTATTTCTGATAAATCTCAGATTTTCCAGTTGGCACACGCTTTAAAAGAGGGAAAACAGATTATTGCAGAGGTTGCACCGGCTTTTGTAGGACAGTTTGGAGACGAAGTAACTCCGAGAAAATTAAAAGCAGCGCTTTTGAAATTGGGATTTTCAGAGGTTTATGAAGTAGCTTTAGGTGCAGACATTGGAGCGGTAGCAGAAGCGCATCACTATGCAGAAAAAGTCAGCACAGGAGAGCTTCCGTTTTTACTTACTTCCTGCTGTCCGTCATGGATTATGATGGCGAAAAAGTTCTTCCCGGATATGATTGAGAATATTTCTCAGGAATTAACACCGATGGTGGCAACTGCCAGAACCATTAAAAAGGAATATCCCGATGCACAGGTAGTGTTTATCGGACCATGTGCGTCTAAAAAGTTGGAGGCTTCCAGAACAAGTGTCAGAAGTGATGTGGATTTTGTTATTACATTTGAAGAATTAGCGGGAATGTTTGAAGCAAAAGAGATTGAACCAAAAGAGTGCGAAGGAGACAGCTCTTTCCACAATGCAACGGCAGCAGGAAGGGGATATGCTGTTTCCGGTGGAGTTTCCAGTGCAGTGGGAGATTGCCTGAAAGAATATTATCCTGAAGTGGAAGTGCATATTGAGCATGCGGAAGGATTAAGCGAATGTAAAAAGCTTTTGACAAAAGCAAAAGCAGGAAAATTAAAAGGCTGCATGATTGAAGGTATGGGATGTCCGGGAGGCTGTATGGCAGGAGCCGGAACCAATATACCGTTTACAAAAGCAGCGGCAGAACTGAAAAATATCAGCAGGCGTCTTCCAAACAGTTGCCACCGGCTGAATTAGCGGAAATTCAATTAGATTAAAGAAAAGAACCATAAGTTTTCTTCTTATAGGAACTTGTGGTTCTTTTTCATGTAATTAGGAAATTACATTGTTGCAGAATTCTTTTTTAATCTTTAGAAAAACTTTAAAAAGCTATGGCTGTTCTCTTTAAATATCTCCATTAAGATAAAAGTAACTTAAAAGAAGAACAAAAGGGGGAACTCTTATGAAGATATTATTAACAAGTGATTGGTACAAGCCGATTGTCAACGGAGTAGTGACATCCGTTGTGAATTTAAAGAAAGAATTGGAAGAAAGAGGACATGAAGTAAAAGTTTTGACATTATCACCGACTTATGAGTCTTATCGAAAGGAAAATGTATATTACATAAAATCTTTAAATCTGGAAATGATTTATCCCAACGCAAGAGCGGTTCTTCCTCATGTGGAAAGATTTATTCAGGAATTGATTGACTGGAAACCGGACATTGTACATTCTCAGTGCGAATTTATGACTTTTTCTTACGCAGTGAAAATCAGTAAGAAATGTAAATGTCCATTGCTTCATACTTATCATACGATTTATGAAGATTATATCCATTATCTTCCCGGAGGCTTGTCCTCCTATAAGCTTGGGGCAGCTTTTGAGAAAAAAATCGTTGCACAGCTTTCCAGAAGTATTTTAAATAAAACAAATCAGGTAATTGTACCTACGGAAAAAGTAGAAAAAATTTTAGAAAAGTATGAAGTAGAAGAACCGATTTCTGTTATACCTACGGGAATTGATTTAAAAAATTTTCAAAACAGAATGTCTAAATCAGAATGTGAAAATCTGAAAAAGAAATGGAACATTCCTCTTGAAAATAAGGTGCTTGTCAGTGTAGGAAGATTGGCAAAAGAGAAAAATCTGGAAGAAATCTTAAATTATTTTGCCCGTCTTATCTATGAGGAAGAAAAACAGAATTTAACACTTTTAATCGTAGGAGACGGTCCTGACAGAGAACGGCTGGAAAAAATCAGCGAGAGCTTGTCCTTGACAGGAAAAGTAATTTTTACAGGTATGGTAAATCCACAGGACGTGGGAATTTACTATCAGTTAGGAGACGTTTTTGTATGTGCCTCTAACAGTGAGACACAGGGAATTACTTACATTGAAGCCTTAGCCAGCGGAAGACCGGCGCTGTGCCGTAAGGATGAATGTCTAAATCAGGTAATCACAGATGGGTATAATGGTTTCCAATATGAAACTTACGAATACTTTAAAATGCACTTAGAATATATTCTGGAGGATGAAACAAGAAAAGCGGAAATGGGATTAAGGGCAAAAGAAACCGCTTATCTCTATTCCACATGGAATTTCTGTACAATGGCAGAAAGCTTATACAAAGAAGTGCTGAAACGTCAGGAGGCAGAGAAAGAAGCTTCCGTATGGCACATAGAGTTTATAACAGAATTTTATGGAACAGAAAAGGGCTGTTAAAGAGAGGGGCATGAAAATGATGAAGAAGATAAATATGTTATCAAAAGCAGATATGGTAAAAGGGCAGGGCGTGCTTTCTGCTCATGATGAACAAGTTGCATTGGCAAAGCAGGTAATGAAGCAGGAAGCAGTTGTTTTGGAAAATGCAAAAGCTCCATGTGATATTGTGCATTATCATTCCATTAATCCGGAATATTACTTTTCTATTCCGGCCAAGAGAAAGCAAAGCGCTTTAGTGGGGTATGTACATTTTCTTCCGGAAACAGTGGAAAACAGTATTTCCCTTCCAAGAGTTGCGAAAAATACTTTTTATAAATATATGATATCTTTTTATAAAGATGGATTATCTGGTTACGGTTAATCCGGTTTTTATTGATAAATTAGCAGATTACGGTATACCGAGAGAAAAAGTGACTTATATTCCCAATGTTGTTTCAGAAAAGAATTTTTATCCGTTAAGTACGGAAAAGAGAAATGCAATCCGAAAGAAATGTAAGATTGGAAACGATACATTTACAGTATTATGTGTAGGGCAGTTACAAAAGCGAAAAGGCGTACTGGAGTTTATTGAAATTGCAAGAAAAATGCCGGATTGTCAGTTTGTGTGGGCAGGCGGATTTTCTTTCGGAAAGATTTCAGAAGGGTATGAAGAAATCAGAGAAGCCATGAAACATGCACCAAAGAATATAAAGTTCTTGGGAATTGTAGACAGGGAAAAAATGAATGAAGTCTATAATATGGCAGATGTTATGTTTTTGCCATCTTATGAAGAACTGTTTCCCATGACAATTTTGGAGTCAATGAACTGCGCTTTGCCGGTTCTGGTTCGAGACCTTTCTATCTATGATCCGATTTTGTTTGACTATGCTTTGCGAGGAAAAGGAACTTCTGATTTTATCAGGATTTTAACACAGCTAAAAGAAGAACCGGACTTTTATCATAGAAGCGCCCATGCTTCTTATGAAGGTCATTTAAGATACAGTACAGAGGCGGTAGGAGAGCAATGGAAAAAGTTTTATCACAGGGTTCTGCGGGAACAGGCAGAGAAAAAAGAGGTTTTACTATGGAAAAAACAAAAACAGCAATGTGTTTAAATTTATGTACCATTCTTGGTATGGCGGGAATGATATGGTTTATCTGGTATGGGATTGATAACCGATTGTTTGTATCTTCTGAGTCTTTGCAGGCATTTTTAGACCGTTTTGGACTTTTTGCTCCTGCCCTTTTTATCCTGATACAGATGGTGCAGGTAGTCATTCCTATTTTGCCGGGAGCAATCGGATGTCTGGGCGGTGTGCTGATTTTCGGACCGGTATGGGGCTTTGTATATAATTATGTAGGAATAGCCATGGGCTCTGTTTTGGCATTTCTTTTGTCAAAGCATTATGGAAGACCATTTGTTCATCATATTATCGGAGAGAAAAATTATAACAAATATATTGGCTGGCTGGACAAAGGCAAAGCCTTTGATAAAGCCTTTGCCGTGGCAATTTTTCTTCCCGTAGCGCCGGATGATTTGCTTTGTTACATAGCCGGACTGACGAAAATGTCTTTAAAGAAATTTACATGTATTATTCTTTTGGGAAAACCGGGTTCTATTTTTTTATATAGTTTGGGGCTTACGGGAATTATGGAGCTTATCAAATATGTATTTTAGAAGGGAAAAGTTATCGTTATAGCGATAGCTTTTTTCTATGTACAGAATATTGGTGCTGTGTTAGAATGAAGACAGACCGGAGGTGAAGAAGCGTGGAGAAAAAAGTATATGAGATTATGCAGAAAAACAGAAAAGTTGCAGAAATTTCAGAAACAGGATTTTGCAAAATTTATGATGAAAGCTTTTTACCGTATAATCTATACTTAGAGGAAAATGATGATATTGATACACTTGTAAATAACGTAATTAATTTTTATTATTGGTGTGCCACACGAGTTCTTACTTTAGATAGAAAATATGCAAAAGAAATTCTCAACAGCATTGGGATGCGTCAGGCAGTTACTGACAGGGAAAGAGCGCAAATTGCTTTAAGCTATCGATGTGCTTCTTTAACAGATGTTTTTTGGGTACGTCAAAAAGGTGAAGAAATAACTTTTGAAGAAATTAATTTATATAACAATCATTTGAAAAATACTTTTATTGATATTTCTCTTCGGGGAAAACAGTATACCGCAGATAATCATGAGCTTGCAAAGGACTTATCTACAAATGGATGCTTTCCAAAAGCTTGGAAAAGGGAAGAAGAAGGGTTTATACTTCTAAAAGACGGCGGAGAAGATGCTGTGGAAAGAGAATTACTGGCAAGCAGGATTTGCCAATGCTTTGATGTCAGTCAGGTTATCTATCAAAATCGTATTTTTCTCATGAAAAAGTAACAAAAAGTGAGAATATTACTTCTTTGGAAACCTCTCTTGCATCTATGGAAGCATTCGAGATATATGCACAGAACCATGATAGAGATGTAAAAGAATATATTTTATCTTTAGACAGCCACAATTATTATATGATGAATATTATTGACTATTTAGTGGGAAATACAGACAGGCATTGGGGAAACTGGGGAGTGCTTGTGGACACGAAAAATAACAAGCCGATTTCTCTCCACAAACTTATGGATTTTAATCGAGCGTTTTACGCCTATGATAATATAGATGGAGCAAACTGCCAGACGACATTTTACAAAAAAATGAGTCAAAGAGAAGCAGCGGAAGAAGCGGTAAAGAAGATAGGACTTAACCAGATAAAAGAGGTAAAGAAAAGTTATTTTGAAGCATTGCCTCAGTATTGGGGAATGTTTGAGAAAAGATTGAGCTTATTGAAAGGAATATAAGCATAGAAAAAGGATTTTGCAAGCCACAGTTGAACTTGCAAAATCCTTTCGCATTTTAAGTATTTACATCAGAAAGTGAGAATTAAAATCTTCCTTCTTTTGCAGCTTCTTCAATAGCAACAGCAACAGCAACAGTCATACCAACCATTGGGTTGTTACCAGCGCCGATAAGTCCCATCATTTCTACGTGAGCAGGAACAGAAGAAGAACCAGCGAACTGAGCGTCAGAGTGCATACGTCCCATAGTATCTGTCATACCGTAGGAAGCTGGACCTGCTGCCATGTTGTCTGGGTGAAGTGTACGTCCTGTACCACCGCCGGAAGCAACAGAGAAGTATTTTTTACCCTGTTCAACACATTCTTTTTTGTATGTACCGGCTACTGGATGCTGGAAACGTGTTGGGTTTGTAGAGTTACCTGTGATGGAAACGTCAACGCCTTCTTTGTGCATGATAGCAACACCTTCTGTTACATCGTTTGCACCGTAGCAGTTAACTTTTGCACGAAGTCCGTCAGAGTAAGCTTTGCGGAATACTTCTTTTACTTCGCCTGTGTAGTAATCCATTTCAGTTTCTACATAAGTAAATCCGTTGATACGAGCGATAATCTGAGCTGCGTCTTTTCCTAAACCGTTTAAGATAACGCGCAGAGGCTCTTTACGAACTTTGTTTGCTTTTTCAGCGATACCGATAGCGCCTTCAGCAGCAGCGAAAGACTCGTGACCTGCTAAGAAAGCGAAGCATTTTGTATCTTCTTCCAGTAACATTTTTCCTAAGTTACCATGTCCAAGACCTACTTTACGCTGGTCTGCAACAGAACCTGGAATACAGAAAGACTGAAGACCTTCACCGATTGCAGCAGCAGCGTCAGCAGCTCTTTTGCAACCTTTTTTGATTGCGATAGCAGCTCCTACGGTGTAAGCCCATTTTGCATTTTCAAAACAGATTGGCTGAATTCCTTCAACCATTTTGTATACATCTAAACCGGCAGCTTTTGTAACTTCAGCTGCTTCTTCGATAGAGTTAATTCCGTACTCTTTTAAAACAGCCAGAATTTGTTTCTCTCTTCTTTCATATGATTCAAATAAAGCCATTATCCTATCCTCCTGATTTCTATTCTGACAAATCCCGTTGATTACTCTTTACGTGGATCGATGATTTTAACAGCGTCAGCTACACGACCGTACTGTCCCTGAGCTTTTTCGAATGCTGTGTTTGCGTCATCACCAGCTTTGATGAAGTCCATCATTTTACCAAAGCTTACGAATTTGTAACCGATGATTTCATCATCTTCGTTTAAAGCGATGCCTGTTACATAGCCATCTGTCATTTCAAGATAACGAGGACCTTTCTTTAATGTTCCGTACATTGTACCAACCTGAGAACGTAAGCCTTTACCTAAGTCTTCAAGACCTGCACCAATTGGAAGTCCGTCTTCAGAGAAAGCACTCTGTGTACGTCCGTATACAATCTGTAAGAATAATTCTCTCATAGCTGTGTTGATAGCATCACATACTAAGTCAGTATTTAATGCTTCCAGAATTGTTCTTCCAGGTAAAATTTCAGATGCCATAGCAGCGGAATGAGTCATACCGGAACATCCGATTGTTTCTACTAATGCTTCCTGAATGATACCTTCTTTAACATTTAATGTCAGTTTACAAGTACCCTGCTGAGGAGCACACCAGCCTACACCGTGTGTTAAACCGGATATATCTTTGATTTCTTTTGCTTTTACCCATTTTGCTTCTTCCGGAATTGGAGCTGCACCGTGATTCACGCCCTGTGCTACTGGGCACATTGTTTCTACTTCATGTGAATAAATCATTTTAAAACTCCTTTCAAGTATATATACTTCAAATGCGTCAATAATTTAACGCTTTATTCAAACCTATTTTCTCATAAAGTGACAAAAAAATCCAGACCTATTTTTCCTTTTCTTTAAAATCTTGCAGGTTTCTTTTTTTATAAAGTCAGACAATTATGCGTGAGTGTGAAATATTTGAAAAATATGATAGAAATAGCATACATATCTGGTAATTTAACGGGAATTATGGTATTATATAAAGAACAAAAAAGAAATTTATGAAGGAGGTTTTGCTATGAAAAAATATGAGCTTATTCGGGAAATCAGCAATATGTGTCGTGGAGAGATGGAATCTAACATTACAGAAATTGAAACAGATAATTTAGATGTGTATATGAAAGAGCATATCAGCAAAGCTGCTTCCTGTGAAAAGACAGTGCTGGATAATGGTTGTGTTACTTATGATGTTATTACAAATGGATTAAAAGAAAAATATACATTTTCTGAAATTTAATTCGGTACCTCCAAGTGTTTTGGATAAGAGCATTTGGAGGTATTTGTTTTTTAAAAGAGACAGGCAGGAAATTGGATAAATTTTATCTATAAATCATAAAATGATAGACGGAAGGATAAACATAGAGTATAATGTAGAAATTCAAAAACCCTAAAAGGGAATATAGAAAGGAAAGAAGAAAGTGAAAAAATTATTTAATAACTTGCCTTTTCGCCTGCTTTTAGGCGTTGTAATCGGTATTCTTGCAGGGCAGGTGGCAAATCTTCCGGTAATGCACGTAATCGTAACTGCCAAATTTATTCTGGGGCAGATTATTACTTTTTGTGTGCCATTGATTATTATCGGTTTTATTGCGCCGTCTATTACAAAATTGGGAAACAATGCGTCTAAGATATTGGGAGTGGCAATTCTTTGCGCCTATTCCTCCTCTGTTTTGGCAGCTCTGTTTTCTATGGGAGCGGGATATGGACTTATCCCTCATTTGTCCATTGTTTCAGAGGTAGACGGATTAAAAGAACTTCCTAAATTGGTGTTTAAACTGGAAATTCCTCAGATTATGCCTGTTATGAGTGCATTAGTCCTGTCTGTTATGATTGGCCTTGCTGCTACATGGACAAAAGCCAAAACTACGATACGGTTTTTAGATGAATTTCAGAAGATGATACTTCTCATTGTATCAAAGGTGCTTATTCCTATTTTGCCATTCTTTATTGCAGTTACTTTCTGTGCATTATCTTATGAAGGAACCATCACAAAACAGCTTCCTGTATTTCTTAAAGTGATTTTGATTGTAATGGCAGGGCATTATATCTGGCTGGCGCTTTTATATCTGATAGGAGGAATTTATTCCGGTAAAAATCCGTGGAAAGTATTAAAAAATTATGGTCCGGCTTATTTGACAGCAGTAGGAACTATGTCATCTGCAGCGACATTGGCAGTTGCGCTGCGTTGTGCTAAGAAATCAGAACCTGAGCTTCGTGATGATATGGTGGATTTTGGAATTCCCCTTTTTGCCAATATTCACCTTTGTGGTTCTGTGCTGACAGAAGTATTCTTCGTTATGGTAGTTTCTAAGATTTTATATGGAGAATTACCTTCTGTAGGAAGCATGATACTGTTTTGTGTTCTTTTAGGTGTGTTTGCTATTGGAGCTCCGGGAGTACCGGGAGGTACGGTTATGGCATCTCTGGGGCTGATTATCAGCGTTTTAGGATTTGATGAAACAGGTACAGCTTTGATATTGACAATTTTTGCATTGCAGGACAGCTTTGGTACTGCTTGTAACGTCACCGGTGACGGAGCGCTGACTATGATTTTAACAGGATTTGCGGAGAAGCATAAAATAGAACAACAAAAATAGAAATCGACTTGTAAATAAAGCATATTGTACAGAAAGAACCCGGAAACATGGAAATTGAACATGTTTCTGGGTTTTTTATTATATTTTTTTCATTTCTGCATAGATATAATATAGACAAACAAAAGAGCACGTAAATAAAGGGAGGTAACCAATTATGAAATTTAAAAAAGTATTTGCAATGCTGATGACAGCAACGATGCTTACATCTATGTTGGCAGGCTGCGGCGGCAGCACAGAAAACGAAGACAAAGAAACACCAAAGAAAGAGTCTTCCGAAGCAAAAGGCGACAAGGAAAAAGGCGGGGACGGAAAGGTATATTATCTGAACTTTAAGCCGGAGCAGGCAGACCAGTGGGTGGAGCTGGCAAAAACTTATACAGATGAAACCGGCGTAGAAGTAGAGGTACAGACAGCGGCAGCCGGCACTTATGAGTCTACCTTGAAATCTGAAATGGCAAAGGACGAGCCTCCTACACTGTTTCAGGTAAACGGTCCGGTGGGGCTGGCTTCATGGAAGGATTACTGCTATGATTTATCTGACTCTCAGATTTATAAAGATGTGAGCAGTGACGATTATGTATTAAAAGACGGAGATGCTGTTCAGGGTATTGCTTATGTAATTGAAACCTATGGTTTGATTTATAACAAGGCACTGCTGAATAAATACTTTGAACTTCCGGATGCAGAAATCAAATCCATTGATGAATTAAACAATTTTGAAGCACTGAAAAAAGTAGCAGACGGTATTCAGAAAAACAAAGATGAGTTAGGTGTTTCCGGTGCATTTACATCTGCCGGTATGGATGCTTCTTCTGACTGGAGATTTAAAACACATTTAGCAAACCTTCCGGTTTACTATGAATATAAAGAAGACGGAATTACTTCCTCAGAGGCAATCAAAGGCACTTATCTTGAAAACTTCAAAAATGTATGGGATTTATATTTAAAAGACTCCACTTGTGAACCTTCTATGATTTCCTCTAAGACAGGTGAAGATGCAGCTTCTGAATTCGCACTTGGCGAAGCTGTTTTCTACCAGAACGGAACATGGGCTTACAATGATATTAAAGACATGGAAGTAGCAGATGAGGATATGGGAATGCTTCCTATCTACATTGGTGCAGAAGGTGAAGAAAATCAGGGACTTTGCACAGGTTCTGAAAACTACTGGTGTGTAAATAAGAAAGCATCAGAAGAAGATATTCAGGCAACATTGGACTTCCTTACATGGGTTGTAGAAAGTGATGAAGGACGAGATATGCTTGCAAATGAAATGGGATTTATTACACCATTTAAGACCTTTGACGAGTATCTGCCGGAAAATCCGTTGGTAAAAGCATATGATGAATATGCAAAAGCAGGCAAAACACCGGTAAGCTGGAACTTACAACTATGCCTTCCGAAGAATGGAAGAATAAGGTTGGTTCTGCAATGCTGGAATATGCACAGGGAACAGGAGAATGGGACGCTGTGAAAGCTGCATTTGTAGATGGCTGGGCTTCTGAATACGAAGCAGCACACGCAGAATAAAGAAGATGAGAAACAGGGCTGCTGTGTAAAAGTTTTTTATACAGGCAGCCCTTTTCCTGATAAAAGGGGGAAGAAAATTGGAAAAATCAATTAAAAAATATTTTCCTGTGTTTGTATTGCCCACCATGCTGGCATTTGTTTTAGGATTTATTGCACCCTTTGCTTTGGGTATTTATCTTTCCTTTTGCAAATTTACAACGGTAACAGATGCCAGATGGGTAGGGTTTCAAAATTATTTAAAAGCTTTTCAGGACACAGAATTTTATCACGCTTTATGGTATACGGTTCTATTTACCGCAGTATCCGTCATTTTGATTAACGTATTGGCATTTACCGTGGCAATGCTTTTAACAAAGGGAATTAAAGGAACAAACCTTTTCCGTACAGTATTTTTTATGCCGAACTTAATCGGCGGTATTATTTTAGGTTATATCTGGCAGCTTTTGTTAAACGGTGTGTTGGCACAGTACGGAAAAACTTTAACTTTTTCCTCTACCTACGGTTTCTGGGGACTGGTTATTCTGGTGTGTTGGCAGCAAGTAGGTTATATGATGATTATCTATATTTCAGGCATTCAGAATATACCGGGTGAGCTCATTGAAGCGGCAAAGATTGACGGGGCAAATGCAAGACAGCTTCTTCGTCATGTTACCCTTCCTATGGTCATGCCGTCTATTACCATCTGTACGTTTTTGACACTGACCAACGGCTTTAAGCTCTTTGACCAGAACTTAGCCCTCACCAACGGCGCACCGTCAAATATGTCAGAGCTTATAGCATTAAATATTTACAGAACTTTCTATGGTCGTCCCGGCTATGAAGGCGTAGGACAGGCAAAAGCCGTTATTTTCTTTGTCTTAGTGGGAATTATTGCTTTAATACAAAATCGATTGACCAGAACAAAGGAGGTGCAGCAGTAATGAAAGCAAGAAAAGCAAAACATGGTTGGCTGCTGACACTGATTTTTCAGTTATCAGCGTACTGTATATGTACCCCATTATACTGGTATTTATCAACTCTTTTAAAAAGAAAGCATATATCAGCCGTTATCCCTTTAAAATTCCAAAGGGAAATATGTTTGTAGGCTGGGAAAACTATATCCGAGGTCTGGAAAAGACAGGATTTTTCGAAGCATTTTTATGGACCTTATTTATTACCGTATGCTCGGTGGCTCTGATTGTCGTTTGCTGTTCCATGTGTGCGTGGTATATCAGCAGAGTAAAAACCTTGAGTACAAAAATTATCTATGTTTTATGTCTGTTTGCGATGGTAGTTCCTTTTCAGATGGAAATGTATACCTTATCTAAAATTGCAAATATGCTGAAGCTGGATAATCCTTGGGGATTGATTATTATCTATCTGGGATTTGGCGCAGGACTTGCAGTCTTTATGTTTACAGGATTTGTAAAGGCAATTCCGATTGAAATCGAAGAAGCAAGTATGATTGACGGATGTACGCCGCTGCAATGTTATTTTAAGGTGGTATTTCCTATTATGAAACCTACCTGTATTACTGTGGCAATTTTGGATGCCATGTGGATATGGAACGACTATCTGCTGCCTGTGCTGGTGTTGGACACAAAGAAATATAAAACAATTTCCATTGCCATTCAATATTTGAAGGGCGGATACGGTTCGATTGACATGGGAGCTATGATGGGCGTTTTGGTATTGTCCATTCTTCCGATTATTGTGTTCTATCTTTTCTGCCAGCGTTATATTATCGAAGGTGTTGCAGCAGGCGCTGTAAAAGGTTGATTTCGTTGACAGAATAAAAATACATGTTACAATAAAAGAAATATAGGAAAACAGAAACAGGACTGGCAGAGAACGTCAGTCCTGTTTGGTGATTATAAAGGTGGGAGATATGTACAGGATTTTAATTGTAGACGATGAAAAGCTGGAGCGAAACGGCATTAAGTTTTTATTGAAAAAGACAGGAACAGAGCTGGAGGTTTTTGAAGCATCAAACGGAAGGGATGCGCTGGAGCTTTTGAAACATCAAACAGTGGAAATTCTTCTGACGGATATTAAGATGCCCTATGTGAGCGGTTTGGAGCTGGCAGAAAAGGTATCTTCACAATATCCGGAAATGAAAATCGTGATGTTCAGCGGATATAGTGACTTTTCTTATGCACAGACGGCAATCCGATACGGGGTCTCTGATTATATTTTAAAGCCCGTAGATCCTTTGGAATTCCAGAAGACCATGAAAAAGCTGTTGGAAGAAATCGAAAGAGAGAAAGCAGAAGAAGTACAGCAGATTAAAACACAGGATTATTTATACCAGTTCTTTTTGCAGAATTATTTGTACGGGGGAAAAGTCGATATTGAGGAAATGAAGAGAAATCTGGATTTCCAACAGTATCATTACATGGTTTTAATTCAGACCTCCAGCAGTTTTTTTGAAATGGAAGAAGAAATCTTTAAAGAAAAATTAAAAGAGGAAATTCGCCGTGATTTCTTTTATCTGAATTTAAATGCGGGAGAAGGACTTTTCTTCTTTAAGGAGAAGCACAGCGATTATGCGCTTTTGTGCAGAGAAATTTATCAGTTTTTTAAGCTTCGTTATAATACGGAATGCTTATTGGCTGTCAGCGAGGAATTAAAAGCTTTGAGGAGTTGCCTGCGGTTTCGGAGCGTTGGAAATGGTGCTGGAAGACCAGTTTTATCAGCCGGAAAAGCATATTTTTTCTTTAAAAGAGAATGAAGACAGAGAAACAAACGCAGCGCTTGGGGATGCAGAGCTTTTAAAACGAATTTTAGAAGACATTCATCATCGGGATATGGGGCATTTAAAAAAACATTTTGAGCAGTTGAAAGTCGTGTATCATCCGGAAAAAGCATATTCTGAAATGTATGTGAAATTTTTATTTTCCAGTATTATAAAAGAAATTTATGAAGCCATGGATTTGCCTGATGAGAAAAGATTGAGCAGAGAAATTGACCGCTATATCGTGCCAAAAGGCTGCAAGATGTATGGAAGCTCACCGAAAAAGCCATGGAGGAGCTGGAGGAATATCTGGCAGAAGAAGAAAAGGGTACGAGAAGCGAAGTGACGCAGGTGAAAAATTACATTTATCAGAACTATCAGGAGGAATTAAGCGTAGACATTCTGGCGGAAAAAGTATATTTGTCACCGGGGTATTTAAGCTACATTTTTAAACAGGAAACAGGTATGAATTTAAATCGCTTTATTAAAGCCTTTCGTATGGATAAGGCAAAAGAGCTGCTGGAAAACAGTCAGAAAAATTTCTACAGATTGCCAAGGAAGTGGGATTTCCAATAATTCTTATTTTTGCCGAAGCTTTCGAGAATATTTCGGAGTAACGCCGGAGTTTGCAGGAAAGGAACTGCGGAGTATGAAAAAATGGATACAGAAATATAAAGACCTGAAATATCGGTATAAGCTGACGATTATGATGATTTTGTGCAGCCTGATACCGGTATGCGTCATCAGCGGTTATACCCAGATAAGAACCATACAGATTATGCGGGAAAAAGAACAAATCGGATTAGAGCAGGTGCTGGAGCAGTCCGTGAACAGTATTGATAATCGGATACAGATTTACACAAACTTGATAAATTATTTAACCTATTCCTCGGATTTACGGGAAATTATGGAAAAAGAGTGTTCCTCTGATTATGAGGCATATCTGGCGTATACGGAAATTGCTGACCCGATGTTTACCATGCCACAGCTATACCACGAGGAAATCAGAAGCATTACATTATATGCTGAAAACATTCAGGTAGAACACGGCAATACCTTAGCTCCTCTGTCTGTGGCACAAAACCAGACCTGGTATTCTAAAATCAATGAAAAGGGTACGGTGCAGTGGCTGGTAAAGCAGGGAAATAAAAAAGAAATTCTGGCAGTGCGTAAGTTTTATCGGCAGGACAGCATACAGGCAATGCTGGTTTTGACCTTGGATTACAATAGGGTATTAGAGCCTTTTGCCGATTTGCTGACGGAAAACAGAGGGGGTTTAATCTTAGACGAACAGGGAAATGTGGTGTATTCCGGATACCGCATGGATGCCCCTTATAAGCCGGATAAAGAAACTTCTCTAAACTATTTAAAAGAACATTATGTATGTATAGAGAAAAAATAGAAGATACGAAATGGAATTTCTGTCTTTATCAGCCAAAAGAGGAGCTGGAGAAATCGGTTTGGACATTGCTTCTTGGAAACATTCCTGTGCTGCTTCTCTGTCTTTTGCTGATTTTACTTTTGGGATATTTTTTCTCAAGGAAAATGGTAGAACGTTTGGAACAGCTTACAGAAAATATGAACCAAATCAATCTGGGGCTTCGTAAAGTTACGGTGGTGAGCCAATCTAAAGATGAAATCGGTGTGCTGGTGCGTACCTTTACCAGAATGATGGATGAAATCAATAAATTGATTTCTCAGGTATATGAGGCAAAAATTAAGCTGCAAAAACAGAGATGAAAGCCTTCAGGCGCAGATTAATCCTCATTTTCTCTACAATTCTCTTTCTATTATTAACTGGAAAGCCCTTGAGGCAGACAATGAGGAGATTAGCCGGATTACGCTGGCATTGTCTACCTATTATCGCACCAGCCTGAACAAAGGAGAGACTATGACAATCGCTGCAAACGAAATCCGAAATATTGATGCCTATCTTCAAATTCAGCTTATTATGCACGACAACAGTTTTCAGGTTATCAAAGAAATACAGGAAGATGCTTTAAGCTACTCTGTGCCCAAGTTGATTTTACAACCGTTAGTGGAAAATGCCATTGAGCATGGTTTAGACGTATCGGAAAAGGAAGAGAAATGGCTGAAAATTTCTGTCTGCAAAGAGAAAGATGCCTTAATTATGGCAGTGGAGGACAATGGCATGGGTATGTCAGAGGAACAGGCAAAGTCTATCATCACTTATCGTTCTAAGGGATATGGGGTACGCAATGTCAATGACAGAATAACACTGCTTTACGGAGAGGAATATCATTTAAGGGTAAAAAGCCGTCAGGGAGAGGGATGCCGAATAGAGATTGTTATTCCTGTCAATAAGGAGGAAAAACGATATGAATAAAAAATTATTTTGGGGCATTGCTGTGGCAGCAGTGATTGTCTTTGGCATATTGTTCTTTCCGTGGAAAAAAGAGACTGCTAAAGAAGAACCTCCAAAAACGGATAACAATGCGAAATGGCAGGAAGCAGAGCATACTCCTTACGGAAAATATCCGGAAACAGTCACCTATACGCTGGGGAAAATATCAGGAGGCAATCACTCTAATCTTCCGGCAGGAGATACTTATGAAGACAACGGTTATACACGTTATTTAAAGAAAATGCTGAATATTCAAAACAAGGATGTATTTGAACTGGAGGATGGAAATCAGTATGAGGAAGCAGTAGAAATCGCCATAAAGGACAACAATTTACCGGACATTATGGTGGTGAAAGGGCAGGAACCGTGCAAAAGCTGGCAGAGGCAGGCATGATAGAGGATTTGACTGAGGTTTATGAGGAATGTACCACATGGCGCATTAAAGATATGTATGCCAGTTATACAGACGCACTTTTAAATTCAGGAAAGTATGGGGGAAAGCTTTATGGATTTCCGGATACGGTTATCGACCACGGTCCAACGCTTCTGTGGATGCGAAAAGACTGGATGGACAAGCTGGGGATGGAAGAACCTGCCGACATGGACGAAGCAATGAATTATATTTTAGAATTTGTCAATCAAGACGCAGCCGGAAACGGAGAGACTATCGGCCTTGCCTGCACGCCGGAGCTGGTAGCCGGAAGCAGCGAAACCTATTCTGCTGACGGAATTTTTTCGATGTTTCATGCAAGTCCCAGAAAATGGGTACAGGATGCAGAGGGAGAAATTGTGTACGGCTCTGTGACACAGGAGTGTAAGGCAGCACTGGAATACCTGAATACACTGTATACAAAAGGCGTTTTGGATAAAAAATTTCTTTTACGTACCTCAGAGAATATAGAGGAGCTAATCAAAAATGGGAAATGCGGAGCTTTTTTCGGAAAATGGTGGGCGCCGAATAATCCTCTGATGGAGTCTTATGATTATGATAAAAATGCGGAATGGACGCCTTATTTCTTTACAAAAGAGGATGAAATGTATTGCAGGAGTATGAAACCTTTGAGGACAGACTTTATGTGGTGGTGCGAAAGGATATGAGCATCCGGAAATTGTGGCAAAGTATATCAGTGTGATTTTTGATTATTCCCGCTATGATGACAAAGAGGCAAATGAAGTAAATGAGTATTTTTCATTAAATGTAGACCCTACGGCAAGACCGTTGAACATTAACGTGGATTATCGGGATACACTGTATCAGACAACGGAAAATATTCGAAATGCGCTGAACAAAGAAAAGCCGTCCTCCTCCTTGACAGGGCTTGAAAAGTCTTATTATCGTACGTGTAAGGCTTATTTAGACGGAAATCTGACTACGGCAAATGCCTGGGCCGCCTATACCTCCCGTATTACGGCAGTAGGCACACTGGTGGACTTGAATTTTAAAAGCCGTCAGCCCCTGCCTCTTTCAGGAGAAGGCTTAAAGGTCGGAGAAGACCTTTTGAAATTGGAGCAGCAGACCTTTATACAGATTGTCTGTGGTGAAAAAACGGTGGGCTATTTTGATACTTTTGTGAAAGAATGGTATGCAGCGGGAGGAAAGGATTTTACTCAAAAGGCTCGCACAGCAGCAGAAAATGAATGATTGTAAACCTAAAAATAAAATATAGTTGACAATTAAAGGCGGATTGTGATACGATACCTTTGCAAAAATAAGGACAGAAGAAAGGTAACGAAAAATGATAATGGCAAAAGAAAACAACAAAACTTATGATTTAGTGTATATTAGCATGTTTACGGTATTAATCGCAATCTGCTCATGGATTTCCATTCCGGCAGCAGTTCCTTTTACCTTGCAAACCTTAGGCGTTTTTCTGGCAGTGGGAATTCTGGGCGGTAAAAGGGGAACGATGGCTGTTTTGGTGTATATTTTACTGGGAGCTATCGGAATTCCCGTTTTCGCAGGCTTTTCTGGCGGAATTGGTGTTCTTACAGGAACAACAGGAGGCTATATTGTAGGATTTCTGGCATCCGCTCTTGTGATGTGGGGTATGGAACGTGCTTTCGGAAAAGGAAAAAAGATACAAATTCTCTCTATGCTTGTAGGATTATTGGCATGCTATGCAGTAGGAACCTTATGGTTTATGGCAGTATATACTCATCAGACCGGTGAAGTGGGAATTTTAGCAGTTCTGGGCTGGTGCGTATTTCCGTTTGTGATACCGGATATTTTAAAAATTGCTTTGGCGGTAATATTAAGCGGAAGATTAAAAGGAGCAGTCAGAAGATGAAACAGGAAGGTTTGAAAATCAGGGCACATCATGTATGTGCTTCATTTTTTGAAGGAAAAGGATATAGTAATGAATTTACGGCTCACATGCAGAAAATTTATGAAGAAATGCAGAAAAATCCAGAGGTCGAGGTGGTTGCCTGTGGGGATGAAATCTGTAAAAAATGCCCGAATTTAGAAAACGGAGTCTGCAATACATGGGAGCTTGTTCTGCATTATGACAGAGAAGTTCTAAAATGCTGCGGGCTGGCTGAGGGAATAAAAATTTTCTGGAATGATTTTGCAAAGCTGGTGGAGGAGAGGATTATTTCTTCAGGAGAACGTCAAAAGATATGCGGAAATTGTCAGTGGTCGTCTATATGCTCAAAGAAAGTAGAAAAAAGCCTATTGGAAACTGAAAAAAATTGTGTTACACTATAAAAAAACCACTGGAGGGAAAGAAAATGAGAGCAGAATTTGATGAAACATTAGTAACCGGAAATGAAATGATTGATGGACAACATAAAGAACTGATTGAACGTATTAACCAGCTTTTAGAAAGCTGCGAAGACGGACAGGGCAAAGTGAAAGCAATTAAAATGTTGGATTACTTATTAGATTATACAGAATTTCATTTCAGCGCAGAAGAAAAATTACAGGAAGAAATTCAGTATCCGGGAATCGAAGAACATAAAGTAAAACATGCAGAATTTAAAAATGCTGTAAAAGAACTTCAGGAAATGCTGGAAGAGGAAGAAGGACCGACAGAAGCGTTTGTAGCTCAGGTTAAGAAAAATGTAGTAGATTGGTTATTCGACCACATTAAAGGCTTTGACCGTTCTGTGGCAGAATATAAATTTATGGCTTCCAACGCAGACAGATTATAATTAAGAGGTTGTATATGATATTATTTGTAGAATATCCCAAATGCAGTACCTGTCAGAAGGCAAAGAAATGGCTTGTAGAAAATCAGGTGGAATTTGAGGACCGCCATATTGTAGAAGACAATCCTTCTAAGGAAGAACTCAAGGCTTGGTATGAAAAAAGCGGACTTCCTTTGAAGCGTTTCTTTAATACCAGCGGAATGAAATACAAAGAATTGAAGCTAAAGGATAAGCTGCCTGCTATGACAGAGGAAGAACAGCTTGAGCTTCTGGCTTCAGATGGTATGCTGGTAAAACGACCTGTGCTTGTAGGGAATGATTTTGTCCTTACAGGCTTTAAGGAAAAAGAGTGGACAGAAAAATTAAATTAAAGTCAGCAGGGGAGTCCGTGGGCGGGCTGAGAGGAAGTTATCAACTTCGACCCTTTAACCTGATATGGGTAATGCCAGCGTAGGGAGATGAATGTGAAAACCGGGAAACGTGCAGGCGTTTTCCGGTTTTTTATGTGACTGAAAATGCCAGAAATATCATAGATACAACTCACATATTCCACAGCAAACATGTCCATTTTCTTGTTTTTCTGCGTTGTCTATGGATGTTTTTTACGCCAAACTCGTGCATAAGCACTCAAACAAGGCTTCCAAAACATCACGATACTCGAAAAACTGCGAAAATCTTCCAAATTGTTTGCATATGGAATATTGAGTTTGTACCTACATATATCACAGTCATTGTAATATAAAAACAGGATAGGGGAAAAAATGAAATTAGAAAGAAAAAATATGTGTTTATATGCTGTTACGGACAGAAGCTGGATAGGAGAAAAGAGTTTTTTGGAGCAAATTGAGGATTCTTTGAAGGGTGGAGTTACTTTATTGCAGCTTCGTGAAAAGAATTTAAGCAGGGAGGAGTTTTTAAAAGAAGCACAAGAAGTGAAGAAATTGACGGACAAGTATGGTGTGCCTTTCATTATCAATGATGATGTGGAAATTGCATTACAGGTAGATGCAGCCGGTGTTCATGTAGGGCAAAAGGATATGGAAGCGGGAGAAGCCAGAAAAAAGCTGGGAGCAGATAAAATTTTGGGAGTGTCTTGTCGCACTGTAGAGGATGCAAAAAAAGCAGAACAAATGGGAGCAGATTATTTGGGAGTAGGGGCTATGTTTGCAACTTCTACAAAAACAGAGGCAGAAGTAATTACAACAGAACGTTTGAGGTCTATTTGTCAGGCAGTAGCTATTCCGGTTGTGGCAATTGGCGGCATTAAGGAAGAAAATATAACAAAATTAAGGGACTGCGGTATTTCAGGTGTTGCAGTGATTTCAGGAATTTATGCTCAAAAAGATATAGAAAGTGCTTGTCAGAGATTTTTAAAGCTGTCAAAGGAAATTACACAGCAGGAGGTAAAAGAAAAATGAAAAAGTATTAAGTATTGCAGGTTCGGATTGTAGCGGAGGCGCAGGAATTCAAGCAGATATCAAAACTATTTGTGCACATAATATGTATGCCATGACAGCGATTACTGCATTAACAGCGCAGAATACTACAGGTGTTTATGATATTGTGGAAGTATCTCCGGAATTTATAGCAAAGCAGTTGGATTGTATTTTTCAGGATATTTATCCGGATGCTGTGAAAATCGGAATGGTTCCAAATAGCGAGATTGTCTGTGTTATTTCTGAAAAATTACGGGAATATCAGGTGAAAAATATTGTAGTGGATACAGTTATGGTATCGACAAGTGGAAGCAGACTGATGCAGCAAGAAGCTTGTAAAGTGATGAAGGAACAGCTTTTTCCTTTAGGAAAAGTATTGACACCTAATCTTTTTGAGGCTGAGGTTCTTTCGGGAATAGAGATAAAGAGTCAGGAAGATATGGTATTGGCAGCAGCAGAAATTGGAAAATATACGCAGGGAGCAGTTTGGTAAAAGGTGGACATTTGACGCAGGGAGCAGATGATCTTCTCTATGAAAATGAGAAAGAAATCTGGTATTGCAAAGAAAAATTGAAAATCCCAATACACATGGTACAGGCTGTACTCTGTCTTCTGCCATTGCATGTAACCTTGCCAAAGGGTATTCTTTACAGGAAAGTGTAAAAAATGCCAAGGAATATCTCACTGGAGCCATTGAGGCTGGACTGGATTTGGGAAAGGGCAGAGGACCACTTAATCATCTCTATAATACAGTGGTAATAAAGAATTAAAGATATTTATAATAATTTAAAGTGTGCTTTATTTATG
>ENA-OQIC01000303-OQIC01000303.1-human-gut-metagenome-genome-assembly--contig:-NODE-303-length-22071-cov-2.133203_pt1 | contig 22071 bp, 31 predicted proteins | sample MGYA00242572_ERZ504736 | MGnify/ENA primary metagenome ERZ504736 (study PRJEB26092, sample SAMD00036201) | human gut metagenome | host: Homo sapiens | study: EMG produced TPA metagenomics assembly of...
AGGATCCTTTCGATATACTGATGCCACAAGCTCTCCCTGCAATCTCCCGGACTCCTGTGCATCTGATCCTACATAATAAATATGCTGCCCTTTTCTCAGATCATCCTGTACCGGCTGACGGTTAAAGAAAATCAGAGGGATCTCTGATTCCTCCGCACGATCGATCATCGTCGACACATTTGTCCGATCCACTGCATTGACACAGATGACATCATACGCAAGCGCTGCGAAATGTTCCACCTGCTCATTTTGTTCATTCTGATCATTTTCTGCGGATACAATCTTACAATGAATCTTGATCCCCTGCTGCTTCTCGCATGCTTTCAACTGCCGCTCTATTTTTTTCGTCAACAAATTTACATAAGTATCATCACTTTGATAAATCGAGATCCCGACTTTGAGTGTGTCCTCTTCTTTCTGTTTTTCTTTTCTTCTTGAAATGCCCGCTGCTGCCACACAGATCACTGCCACTGTCACTGCCAAAAGCCCCATCTGTGTTTTCCACTTTTTGTACTCTCTCATCACTTTTCCCTGACCTTCCACTATGAAATCGGAAACAACAATGCCTCATATTCTTTGTCGTAGAGATTTTCCTGTCTTACAAGCACCTGCTCCATCTTTACTGTCCGCTGTCTCGTCCCATTCTGGATACTTTTCATCGCCGCCTCCACACTCAGATATCCTTTATCATATTCGTTGCAGATCACTGCCGCACACACTTTTCCTTCTTCAATCAAAGTCAGCATCTTGTTCGAACAGCCAATTCCGTAAAGCCTGTCGGGAATTTTCTGTAAATTGACGATTTGCGAAAACGTGTATGGATCTGCTGCAACGACAACTTCTCCTTCGATCTCAAATCCTTGACGGTACTGTCTGCGGATCACAGTGCAGCCTCCGTCTTCCAATTCTTTTTCTAATATATCCAGACAATTTGCAGTCTCTTTTGCCGAGACATCTGATGCATAAAGAGCAACGCTTGCGTCTTTCTTTTCTTCCAGTACAGCTCTCGCCAGCTTTTTTGCTGACTTTTCACTGTCATAAATATAGGCTCCAAATTTTTTTTCCGAATGAAGCTCCTTTTCCAGCGTAATCACCGGAACCTGAAGCTTGCTCTGATCCAGAAATTTTTCCATCTGTACCTGGTCTGCCGGCACTGTGATCACCGCCTGCGCGCCATTTTCCACCGCCTCTTCGATCGCAGCCTCCTGCTCTGCAGCATTTCCACTGAGATATGGTGCATCCACAACTAGATCTACATTCCACTTCTTCGCAGCCTTCTCCATACCCTTCCGGAGGGATTGAAAGCGGTCATCTGCACTTCCGTCAGTCACAAACGCGATGGTATACACTTCTTTTCGGTTCTCTTCCAACACAAAATCTGTGGATGCAATTAAAAATAGAAGGATAATTCCACAGAGCGCCGCGATAATTCCTATTTTTTCTGCTTTCTTCACAGCAATTCTCCCTCCTGCCCATACGCTATTTTAGGCTGCGTCAATGTAATACAAGTGCCTTCGTCCGGCTCCGACTCGATTTGGATTCCATATTCTTTTCCATATGCAAGCTGGATCCGCTCTCCGACATTTCGCATACCGATCCCCGAACCTTTCTTCGAAGAGACAACTTCCCCGCGCAAATCTCTTCCAGACGCTCCGGCATAATTCCCGGACCATTATCCACAACTTGAAAAATCAACTTTTCTTCTTTCAAATATGCTTTGATAAAAACTTCTCCATCCCCATCTTGAAACTCCATTCCATAAGCAACTGCATTTTCTACAATCGGCTGCAGGATCAACTTCAGCGTAGATAGCTCAAGGACTTCCTCCTCCACCTCAAAATAATATTCAAACTTATTTTTATAACGCATCTTCTGAATCGTCAGGTAATTTTTTACATGTTCGATCTCATCTCGGACTGTAATGATCGTCTTCCCTTTGCTCAATCCAATTCGAAAAAAACGTGCAAGAGCCGTCAGTGCGCGTACTGCATCCTGTGGTTTCTCATTCTCGACCATCCACACGACAATATCCAGTGTGTTATAAAGAAAATGTGGATTGATCTGTGACTGAAGCGTATCCAGTTCGTTCTTTCTCTGAATCTCCTGCTCCCTCACAATATCTCCCATCAATTTCTTGATCCGCACTTTCATCTTGCGAATCGAACGTCCCAGATGACTGATTTCATATGCTCCGCGCTCCTCGATCGTTGTTTCCAGATCCCCCTCCGCAATCCGCTTCACAGCGCCTTCCAGATGCTCGATTGGGATTGTCACTTTCTTTGATATATAAGAGTTGATAATTGACAAGATTAACATAAAAGACATGACAAGCGCGATCAGGAAAATAATATTTTTCACTGTGGAAAGCTGTGCCGCCTTATCAGAAACCACCCCAACAATTTTCCATCCTGTATATCCGACACGACTTGATCGTCACCTTCCGATGCTGTCCCTCAAACACCTCATCATGAACCCCGTCTTTGTATGCAGATGCTTTCTCATGATTTTCCTGCTCAATCCCATCTAGGATCAACTGCTGCTGCGGATGATAAATTAAATTCCCCGCTCCGTCTACCAGATAAATATACCCTTCTTCCCCAAGGGAAATATTTTTGAAAATACTCTCCAGCTGTTCGTATTTCAGATCGATCAAAAGTACACCATCCTGCACCTCATAGGCATCAGGCACCTGCACCATCCTGCTCAACGTCAGTACATGTGCGTAATTCCCCTTGCTGTTGACAAACAAATTCTGTACATGCGGCCTGGAAAAATGCTGATTTTCTGTCTGTGTCACTGCATTCTGAAACCACGCTTCCTTCGTCACATCTACCCCAGGCTTTAATTTTGCTGCCGGTGCGGAAACAAGTAAGTCCCCTTCTTTGGAAAACAGGGCAATGTTCTGGATAGACGACTTGTTCGTATCGTACAAAAGCGCAAAGCCCTCTTCCACCGGAACATTTTCCTCAGACTTCAAAACCGAAAAGTAAAGAGAATCTGAAATTCTCATAATATTCCGCAGTTCTGATGTCAACGTATTATTGACCTGTTCAATCAGCGCCCGATTCTGCTTTTCGACAATTCCCTGAAGCTGAAGCGAAAATCGGTTATAAAAAGAAGTCCCCATCAGCACCGCACCGAGAAGCGCTGTGAGTGTAAATGCCCCCCAGATCACATAGCGCAGGCTGACTTTTGAATAAAATGCGTTCCACTTCTGATAAAATTTTCTATTCATTATGATTTTCCTTTGTATTTGCTTGGTGATACACCAAATTTCTTTTTAAAGACATAACTGAAATAATTGGGCTCCGGATATCCGACTTCGCAGCAATGATATATGTCTTGTCATCTGTATGATTCAACAATTCCACCGCTTTATTTAACCGTACATCCGTCAGATAGGCAACATAATTTTGTCCGGTTTCCTTCTTAAATACAGTAGAAAAATAAGATGGACTCAGATGTAGACTACTGCACAACATCTCAACAGACAGTTCTGGATTGGCATAATTCTCCTGGATGTACTCTTTTGCCTCCTTAATGATATCAATCGTCATATTTTCTCTTCTCTGCACGAGCTGCGTATGGATCTCACAGCAAAGTTTCAGAAGAAACTGCTCTACTTCCTCTGTCGTCTTCATATGCAGCACCTGTTCATAGCAGTCTGTGCCATATTCAAAAATCCTCTGTTCTTCCAGTTCATTGCTCCATACAACCTGCAAAATACTATTCAATACACTGATGACATAGCTCTTACATTGCCTGGAATAAATCTTCCCATCTGCAATCCGGCCGATAATCTTCGTAAGTTCACACGCAATCTCCTCTTCCTGTTCAAATTTGACAGCATGGATCAGTGCATTTTTCTCCTGCTCCTCAAAAATCAGTGTCTCTGTCTTCTTTGGCTCCACATCTCGAATATAGATCACACTTCCCATATCCGGAACTGCCCGGTATCCACTTGCCTCTTTTGCTTCCATAAACGATTGCGGCACCTGTCTGATCCACTGTTTCCTGCTTCCGACTCCGATGGAAATCTGAAGTCCAAACACTTGTCTGCATACTTTTTGAATCTGGTCAAACACGCCGAGCAGTTCGTTAACCGTCTGCTCCTGCGAAAGCGCAATCACTACTCCAATCTCCTTCTCACAGATAAATCGTGCAAATGGGTACTTTTCTGTCAAATATTCATCGATTACTTTTTCCACTGACACCTGGTGCAATTCTTTTTCCTCTACACTGCACCTCCCTCTACGGTTTCTTCCCGTTCAATTACAAAACATCGCAACGATCCACCTATCAGAATCCCGAATCTCCGGAACATATTCCTCCAGCTTCTCATAGAACTCTTCCTTGACGATTTTTTCTTCCATCCAGTCATTTAAAAACTTTTCTTTTAAAATCGGAAAATTCTTCCGATAATTCTCTCTTAAAATCCGGATGTCTCTCTGTTGCTCAAGATACTTGTCTCTTTTCTCGCGGATCCGCTGAAGAATCTCCCTAATTCCTCACTATTTACCGGTTTTAAAATGTACTCTGTCACTCCGCACTTCATCGCCTGCTTCGCATATTCAAAATCATTGTATCCAGAAAAAATGACAACCTCCTTCCCCGGATATTTTTCTTTCACTGTCTCTGCAAGCTGAAGTCCATCCATATATGGCATGTGAATATCCGTGATAATCACATCCGGATCAAGAATATGGATCTTCTCAAGTGCGTCTTCCCCATTCTCTGCATCTCCCACTACATGAAATCCCAGTGCTTCCCAATCCATCTTACGGATAATGCTTGTGCGGACTTCTTCCTCATCATCTACCAGCATAATTTTATACGGCATATTTCCTCTCCTTCTGTCTGCCATTCACATTTTGCATAGGTTCTCTGCCTGGTGCTTTCAATGATTTTTTCCAGAAAAAAACAGACTGCATCTTTGACATGCAGCCTGCCTTCTATTTCTTATAATGTGTTCAGGAATCTTGCAAACGCTGTTCTTCCTTCTTCTGTACATTTGTAAACACCTGCATCTTCTAATACTTTTGTAAAGACAATTCCGACTTCTTCTTTTAAAATGTCCATTACATTCTCTTTTGTAATTGTATCATACTTCGGCAGAAATTTCTCTACCCATTTTGTATGTTTCTCGATCATTTCATTTTCAGAAATGTCCTTGCCCTCTACAATGTACTCTGCAAGTGTCTCCAGTTCTTGTTTCAATCTGGACGGCAATACTGCCAGTCCCATTACTTCGATCAATCCGATATTTTCTTTTTTAATATTGTGATACTCGGCATGTGGATGATACAGCCCCAGCGGATGTTCCTCTGTAGTAATATTGTTGCGGAGTGTCAGATCCAGTTCATAGATCTCCCCGACCTTTCTTGCAATCGGTGTGATCGTATTATGTGGTTCTCCGTCTGTCTCTGCAAATACGAACGCTTCTTCGTCTGTATAGCCTCTCCATGCATCAAGGATATGTGTTCCCAGTTCGATCAGCCGCTTCTCATCCTTGCTTCTTAAACGGATCACTGACAGTGGCCATTTACGATTCCACTCTCCACATCTTCAAAGCCTTTTACTTCAAAATGTTTTTCGATTGGAGCTTTCGCCATCGCAAATGTGTAATGCCCTCCCTGAAAATGATCGTGGCTTAAAATCGATCCTCCTACGATTGGAAGATCTGCATTGGATCCAAGGAAATAGTGTGGGAATAATTTTACGAAATCAAATAATTTCATAAATGTTTCCTTCTCGATCTTCATCGGTGTGTGTTTTCCATTAAATACGATGCAGTGTTCGTTGTAGTATACGTATGGAGAATACTGGAATCCCCATGCACTGTCATTGACTGTGATCGGCATGATTCTATGATTTTCCCTCGCCGGATGATTGACTCTTCCTGCATATCCTTCATTTTCCACACAGAGCAGACATTTTGGATAACTGCTTGCTTTCGCATTTTTTTGCCGCTGCGATCGCCTTTGGATCTTTCTCCGGTTTTGACAAGTTGATCGTAATATCAATCTCACCATATGGGCTGTCCACCGTCCATTTCCAGTCTTTCTTTACCCGGTAACGACGGATGTAATCGCTGTCCTGGCTCAGCTTATAGTAATAATCTGTGGCAGCTTCCGGAGATTCCTCATATTTCTTCCAGAAAGTCTCCTGCACTTGCGCCGGACGAGGCATCAGGCAATTCATCATCTTCGTATCGAACAGATCCCTATATACTACACTGTTCTCGATGATTCCACGACTGCACGCCTCATCCAACAGTCCCCCTAAGATCTCTTCTAACTCTTTTCCCCCGTTTACTTCTACTTCTTCATAGTCATCTTCATGAAATAATTCCAGCAGAAGATTTGTTGTGTAGATTCGCTCGCACTCCGGTGTCAATCCTGCATCGATCCCATACTGTACTAATCTTTTAATATTTTCTGATAACATATTTTCTCTCCTAAACTCATCCTATTTCCTGTCCGCTTTTCAATCAGGCTTATCCATTCAGCACTCTTGCACCGTCTCCGATGTCTACTACATAAAATTCTGCCTCATGTCCGACTTTTGCAAGATACTGCTCTCCGATGTTTTTAATAAATCCATCTACTGCATCATTTTTCACAATGCTGACCGTACATCCGCCGAATCCGCCTCCTGTAATACGAGATCCGATCACACCTTCTGTTTCCCATGCAAGATCCACGAGAATATCGATCTCTTACAAGAAACTTCATAGTCATCTCTCAGTGATCTGTGTGACTCGTTCATCAGTTTCCAAATTCTTCAATTCGATTTTCTTTCAGAGCTTCCACCGCACGGATTGTTCTCTGATTTTCATAAACAGCATGTCTTGCTCTCTTCTGTCTGATTTCGCTCTTGATTGCATCTTTATGCTTCTCAAATGCTTCCTCTGTCAAATCTCCCAATGTCTGCACAGCAACCACTTCCTGCAATTCCTTCAACGCCGTCTCGCACTCGTTTCTTCTGTCATTGTAAGCAGAATCTACAAGACTATGTTTTACTTTGCTGTTGATGATAACAATCTTCGCATCTTCCAGAACAACCGGTGCATATTCATACTGAAGTGTATTCGTATCAAGGAAAATCGCATTGTCCTTCTTTCCCATCGCACTCGCAAACTGATCCATGATTCCGCAATTGCATCCATTAAAATTATTCTCTGAAAACTGTCCGATCAGAGCAATATCTGTCATAGAGACATCAAATCCAAACATATCTTTTAAAATCACGCCCGTCAACACTTCTAAGGAAGCAGAAGAAGACAATCCGGAACCGTTTGGAATATTTCCATATAATAAAATATCCAGTCCATTCGGCAATTTGTATCCTCTCTCCTCAAATGCCACATCACTCCCTTTGGATAGTTCGTCCACTCTGCAGCTTTGTATGGTTTCAGATCCTCCAGAGATGATTCGATCACTCCAAGCCGTTCAAAATTTACTGAGTAAAACCGAAGCTTATTATCTTCTCTCTTCCTTGCAATCCCATATGTTCCAAGTGTCAGTGCACATGGAAACACGTGTCCCCCATTGTAATCTGTATGTTCTCCGATCAAATTCACGCGCCCAGGTGCAAAGTAAAGTGCGGATATCTCCTTCCGCGCCAAAAAGTTCCTGAAATTTCTCCACTAATTTTGCCGTCATTCTTCTTTTTCCTTTCTTTTGTTTTAATATTCTTGTTTTAAAACACTTTCTCTGTTTATTATATCATAGATCGCAGGCGTGTCAAAGGATTTTTTGTTGCTCTTGTCTGTTTATTAACAATTTTGACTATCTTTTAACTTTTATTGCTTTTTTATTCAGCATAAGTTACAATCGCTGTAAGAGAGTCTTTTTTGCTTTATATAAATTTTCTTTTCGATGGAAGAAGCTTTCTATAAACTCAAAACGACAAATATTTATGAGAGGTGATATTATGAGCAGACTTGAGATTTCGACTCCGGATAAGGCCCAGCTTGTTGTGGAAGGTCTCTACAAAGACCTCGAGAGAAGGATCGAATCCAGTCCTCCGGGCTTATGTCCGGTCGACATATCCAGAGCATTTCTGGAACTTTGTCATGCACAGACTTGTGGAAAGTGTGTCCCTTGCCGTATCGGACTTGGACAGCTTAAAAATCTGATCACAGATGTTCTTGACGGAAAGGCAACTCTGAAAACACTTGATCTGATGGAAGATCTTGCGCTTTCCATCATGGATTCTGCTGACTGTGCAATCGGCTATGAAGCCGCACATATGGTATACAAAGCCTTATCGGCTACCGGGAAGACTACGAAGAACATATCCGTCAGGGACGCTGTACCTGCACGTTCCACCAACCAGTACCTTGTGTTTCACTCTGTCCGGCAAAGGTTGATATCCCTGGATACATCGCACTTGTAGGAGAAGGCCGCTATGCAGATGCAGTACGACTGATCCGCAAAGACAACCCATTTCCAACTACATGCGGATATATCTGTGAACATCCTTGCGAAGCCAGATGCCGTCGCAACATGGTAGACGACTCCATCAATATCCGCGGACTGAAGCGCGTTCCGCAGATTTTTCCGGAAAGGTTCCACCTCCGAAATGCGCCAAATCTACCGGCAAGAAAGTTGCTGTCGTAGGAGGCGGACCTGGAGGACTTAGCAGTGCTTACTTCCTTCAGCTGATGGGACATCAGGTGACTGTTTATGAGATGCTTCCAAAACTTGGCGGTATGCTCCGCTATGGAATCCCAAATTACCGTCTTCCGAAAGAGCAGCTTGATAAGGATATTGAGGCAATCCTGGAAACAGGCGTGGAAGTGAAACACGGACTTAGAATCGGCGAAGATATTACTGTACAAAGCCTTCGCGAACAATATGATGCTGTCCTGATCACAATCGGTGCAAGTACAGACAAGAAGCTTGGAATCGACGGAGAACAATCAGAAGGAGTTCTCTCCGCTGTAAAATTCTTAAGAGATGTCGGAAACGGTAATCCTACTGACTTAACCGGTCAGGAAGTAGCTGTCATCGGAGGCGGAAATGTATCCATGGATGCAGTCCGCACTGCTGTCCGTCTCGGCGCAAAAAAAGTTAGCATCGTCTACCGGAGACGTGTGGCCGATATGACTGCCCTTCCGGAAGAGATCGAAGGCGCTGTTGCAGAAGGAATCGAAGTGCAGACAACTGAAATCTCCTTCCCGCATTGTCACGGATGAAAATGGTCATGTACAGGGACTTTATGTCACACCACAGATGATCAGTAAGATCAAAGATGGTCGTGCAAGTGTACGTCCGACTGGCGAGGAAGATCAGTTTATCCCTTGTACAACACTGATCGTTGCGATTGGTCAGGATATTGAATTCCAGCACTTTGAAGAGGCTGGTGTCCCGGTACAGCGTGGACGGATCATGTCCGAGAAAAATGCCGGATTCGAAAACATCCCTGGCGTTTTTGCCGGTGGAGACTGTGCAACTGGTCCTGCCTCCGTCATCAAAGCGATTGCAGCAGCAAAGGTTGTTGCAGCTAATATTGATGAATATCTTGGATTCCACCATATCATTTCTGCTGATGTAGAAATTCCGGAACCAAGACTGGATGACAGAACCCCTTGCGGAAGAGTAAATATGACAGAACGTGAAGTCTGTAAACGTATCCACGACTTTGACGGGGTAGAAATCTGTATGGCCGAACAAGAAGCAAAGCAGGAGGCATCTCGCTGCCTTCGCTGTGATCACTTCGGCTTCGGCATATTTAAAGGAGGTCGAGAAACATTATGGTAAATCTTGTACATCTTACAATCGACAATAAACCGATCACTGTGCCAGCCGGCACAACGATCCTGGAAGCAGCCGAACATAATGGAATCCCGATTCCAAAATTATGTTATTTAAAAGATATCAACGAGATCGGCGCCTGCCGTGTATGCGTGGTCGAACTGGAGGGCAAAGATAAACTGATCATCTCCTGCAATAATAAAGTAGAAGAGGGCATGGTCATCTACACTAACAGTCCGAAAGTTCGCATGAACCGGCGAAAAACAGTAGAGTTGATCCTCTCTCAGCATGACTGCCGCTGTGCAACCTGCGTAAAGAGCGGAAACTGTACTCTCCAGAAAATCGCAAATGACCTGAACATTCTTGAAGTGCCGTTTCAACAAGAATTGGAACAGACTCCGTGGAACAAAGATTTCCCATTGATCCGCGATTCTTCTAAATGCATCAAATGTATGCGCTGTATTCAAGTCTGTGACAAGATCCAGAGTTTGAATATCTGGGATGTAGAAAGCACCGGATCCCGCACAACTGTACACGTATCAAAGAATCGTAAGATTGAAGATGCTGACTGTTCGCTCTGTGGTCAGTGCATTACCCACTGTCCGGTAGGTGCACTTCGCGAACGCGACGACACTGAAAAAGTCTGGTCTGCACTTGCCAACAAGAAAAAAATCACTGTCGTACAGATCGCACCTGCTGTTCGTGCAGCCTGGGGGGAAGCACTCGGCATGAAACGAGAAGAGGCAACGGTCGGAAAGATCGTCGACGCTCTTCGAAAGATCGGTTTTGACTATGTATTTGACACAGCATTCTCTGCTGACCTTACGATCATGGAAGAAGGAGCAGAATTTTTAGAACGGCTCCAGAACGGCGAACTCAAAGACCGCCCGATGTTCACCTCCTGCTGCCAGGATGGATCCGTTTCATTAAATCCCAATATCCGCACCTTGTGCCGCAGTTATCAAGCGCAAAATCTCCACAGCAGATGTTCGGTGCGGTCATGAAAACATACTTTGCGAAATCAATTGGTGTAGATCCGGAAAATATTTGTACGGTATCGATCATGCCTTGTCTTGCAAAGAAAGGCGAACGCAATATGGAACTCTTCTATGAAGAATATGCCGGCCATGATGTTGACATCGTTTTGACAACCCGTGAACTAGTGCGCATGATCCGCTCCGCTCACATCGCACCATCTACTCTGGTAGATGCCCCTTGTGATACGCTGATGCAGGATGGTTCCGGCGCCGGAGTCATTTTGGGGCAACCGGAGGTGTTATGGAAGCGGCGCTTCGCTCCGCATACTTCCTCGTAACCGGAAAGAACCCGGATGCCGATGCATTCTCTGTTGTCAGAAGCAACAACTTAAATCACGGTGCTGTCTGTGCAGAGATTCCAATCGGTGATACAGTTGTAAGAGCAGCTGTTGTCAGCGGACTTGGCAATGCCAGACAACTGATTGAAATGATCGAGCGCGGTGATGTCCACTATGACTTTGTAGAAGTCATGGCCTGTCCGGGCGGATGTGTCGGCGGCGGCGGACAACCGATCCACGATGGTCAGGAGCTCGCCCTTGAACGTGGAAAGAATCTGTACTTCCTCGATAAAAATGCAAATATCCGATTCTCGCACGAGAACAAAGATGTATTAAAACTGTACGAAGACTTTATGGGCAAACCACTCTCACACAAGGCACATCTGTTGCTTCATACCGATCATAATGCGTGGGAGATGCCAAAACGACCTTGCTAGAAAACTTTCTTTGCTTCTGAGATATTGATGCAAAGAAAAGCTAGATAAAATCCGTATAACAGTCTCAGCAAAGACCAACAAAAACAGATATATCCACAGGAAATTTTTTCTCTGTGATATATCTGTTTTTTATTCTCGGATTTCTTTTTCCATATTTTGTAAAATCTATTCTGCCGCAATTACGAGAACCACATCTTCATGACAATGTCCTGCGGATAATCTCCAAATCCATTGCCAAACAGGTTCATGCCTCCTTTGTGTACCGCATCTTCTTTGACTCCAATCCTGACTGAAATATATTCCTGCTCTTCCAGCTTAAATTCTGCCAGCCCATGTTCCGTCACTTTCTTTCCATCGAGGTATGTTCCATCTTTTTTCAAACACCATGTCTTGAGTTCTCCATACTGCGTGTTCTGCTCTGCCACCAGTTCGGTGTCAGTCTTCCCTTTCTTCCTCCAAAATCGCTTGGACATTCGTAAGTGCCTGCTTCGATCTCATTGACCCATACGGTGATATCGGACGGATAGTCCATATTATATTCATGATCTTCCGCGCATACTTCCGCTGAAATTTCCAGTTTACGGAGTGTATTTTTCTTGAGTGAAGCATTAGAAAAGCGATATTCCAGATACCCATTCCCAAACCAGAGAAGCTTTGCTTCTACTCTTCTTGGGTTGTAAAATACTGCCGGCTCATCTTCCATATCAATATGTCCATCTCCCGATACAATTCCACAGGTCGGTTCCACATGGTAATCCACATAATTTCCGATCGGCATACTGATCTTCTCCACCTTTTCATCCTTTTCCTTCCGAAGCTGAATCATAAGGCTGTCGACACTTTTCCTGCACATCTTCATAGAACCACGCACTGCCGCTCGAAGTTCCGTCTCGATCAATCCTGCCTCCTCCAGCACCCGGACATGCATTGCCGTCGAAGAAGCCGGAAGTTCCAGAAGTTCTGCCAGCTCATTGACATTGTGTTCCTGTTCTTCGAGTGCCTCTAAAATCTGTATCCGAATTTCGGATGAAAGCGCCTTTCCGATTGCCGCCACCCTGTCTGTCTGATTAAAGTTCAAATTTTCTGTCCGTTCCATAGTTTCCTCTTTTCTGTTTTATACCAATATTTCTGTTATAAATATTTTATCCCTCGATCTTCTAATTCGTCAACTTATCTTAGCAAACAAAAGTAGTATTTCCTCTTTTTTGTTGTATACTTGAGAAAAAACAGCAGATACGAGGAGAGTATAGACTCATGTACATATTTATTGTAAATCCAGCTTCCCGCTCCGGACATGCGAGCCAGATCTGGACAGAAATAGAAACACTCCTGAAAGAACGGAACATTTTATATCGCGTATATTTCACTTCTCACCGAGGACATGGCACAAAACTTGCACAACAGCTTACGAAAGACCTCTCTTCCCGCACAACACTGATTGTTGTAGGCGGTGACGGAACGGTCAATGAAGTATTAAATGGCATAGAACATCCGGAGCATATTATCCTGGATATATCCCAACCGGTTCCGGAAATGATTTTGCAAAGGGAATGGCTCTCCCATCGGATCCACAAAAAGCATTGGAACTGATACTGTCTCCAAACAGTTACCGAACCGTTGACATTGGAGTTCTCAAATATTCTGAAAAAGACACGGAAAAAATACGGAAGTTCGCCGTCAGCACCGGAATCGGTTTTGACGCCGCAATCTGTCACCATGCTCTGGTGTCCAGACTGAAAGTCTTACTGAACCGTATCCACTTAGGTAAGCTTTCCTACGCATTTATTTCACTGCGCGAACTTGCGCTGCACAAACCTTGCCGCTGCCGCATTTCGTTTGACAACGGAACAGAAGTCACTTTCGAGAAGCTTCACTTTGCCGCCGTGATGAACCAACCTTTCGAAGGCGGAGGATTTCGCTTCTGTCCGAATGCTCAGAACAATGACGGCAAGTTAGATCTCTGTATGATCCACGATGTTTCTAAGATAAAACTATTATTTTTGATGGCAATTGGATTATTTGGCTGGCATACCTCTCTAAAAGGCGTCGACACATTCCGATGCAAACAGGTCCATATCCATACCAGCGCTCCTATGCCGGTACATGCAGACGGTGAGTCTGCCTTTCTTCAGGATGCCATCTCCGTCACCTGTGAACAAGAATGCCTGCTCATAATCGCACCACAGACAATACAAAAGTAATTTATAAAATTTTTCCGGAAAATTATTAAGATACTATGAACTTAGTTGTTGTTCCATTTCATTCATGTTATAATCTCCTATAACTTAAACTGCCTTTACCCTGTTGTTACAGGCTCTGTCAGGCAGTGATCCGACAATGACGAAAGAGAGTTGTAAAAACTATGAAAACATTTTTGAAAAATATAAGCATGCGTGGGTATTTCTCTATGGACTGATCTATCTGCCATGGTTTTTTTACTTAGAGCAGCATGTGACTACAAAATTTCATGTTATCCACACCCCGTTGGATGATAAGATTCCTTTTATCGAATACTTTATAGTTCCATATATGCTCTGGTTCGCTTTTATCACTGTGACGATCGGATACTTTTTCTTCTGTAATACGAACGAATTTTACAGACTCTGTCTCTTCCTTTTCACAGGAATGACTATCTTTTTGATTGTATCCACGCTATATCCAAATGGTCAGTTATTAAGACCGGATACCTTTGCCAGAGAGAATATATTTGTAGATATGGTTCGTACCCTCTATGCTACAGACACGCCGACGAATATTCTGCCGAGTATTCATGTGTACAATTCCCTTGGTGCCTACATCGCCATCTCCCACAATCAAAAGCTCCGGGAGAACACGCTGATCCACTACGGCTCTCTCGCATTGACTGTACTGATCATTTTATCAACAATGTTCTTAAAACAGCACTCTGTTATCGATGTACTTCTCGCCGGTGCGATGGGCGCTGTGATGTATGTTCTCGTATATATGAGGGAACCCAGTAAAGTAACAAAAGTAGCGGAACAGACCATATAACTTCTACTAGAAGATACCTTTTTAAATCTTTTCTTAAATTTTTATACTATTAAAATCAAAAAGTGCCGCAGCCACATCCTGCGACACTTTATTTTTATATTCTTTCTTATATTTCTTTCTTCATTCTACACTATTAGAAAGAAATGCGTCAATGACTCTTTGATGAATTTCCCCCTTCTTTTAAGAAGCGCGTCCTTCTTTCATCCGGATGACACGATCTGTAATCTTCATTGTAGACTGTCTGTGGGATACGAGAATAATGGTCTTATCTTTCTGTTGTTCTTTAAGCACTTTTAAAATCTCTGCTTCATTTAAGCTGTCTAGGTTACTTGTTGGTTCATCAAGAAGAATAACCTCACTATTATGCAGAAATGCTCTTGCAATTCCAATTCTCTGCCGCTCTCCGCCGGAAAGCTGATGATTTCCTTCTCCGATCACTGTGTCATAACCATTTGGAAGACTTTTGATCCATTCATGGATATTTGCCTTCTTACATGCTTCCACCACTTGCTCATGAGTACTTCCAAGCCGTGCCAACTTTACATTATTTTCAATGGTATCTTCAAATAAATATGTATCCTGAATCACGTAGCTCTCCAGTGCGCGAAGACCGTTTGTACTCCACTCTTTGATCGGTTTGCCGGAAATGCTTATCTCTCCTTTCTCTGCATCCCAGAATCTCATCAGCAATTTGATCAATTGATTTTCCAGAACCACTCTTTCCTACGATTCCAAGTATCCCGTTCTTTGGAATTTCCAGAGAGACATCCGACAGGATCTGTTCTTCCTCCTCACCCTGTTTGTAAGAGAACGTAAGCTCCTTTATGTGGAAGCCATCAAAAGAAGGTTCTGCTCCTTTTTCTTCTACCTCCTGGATCAGCGGCTCTTCTTCTAGCAGTTCCAATACCCGGTTGCCACTCGCAAATGTGTGAAGCAGGTTATTTGCGAGATTGCTGAGTGCTGTCACTGGTCCGAAAGAGCCAAGCATCGAAATCGTACTGATCACAACCCCCTCTGTATTTAACATCCCTTTCTGGAAGAGATATACAGATGTCATTAACATCAGAAACGAGAAAGCGAGAATCGCACAATCGCAGTTTGCTCTTGCTTTGCCTTCGCAGTTCTTTAATCTGCCCTGCAGTTTTGTCAGCGCTTCACTTTGCTGATCTATATTTGCCAATCGCTCTTCTCCACAATCGTATTGAATGACCTCTCGAAGACCTCGGATACTGTCAAGAAAATAAGTGTTGATCTCCCCGAACTGATCGCGATAGCGATTTCCATCCTCTTTTCCCATCTTACTTGTGATCATCGGAAGAATAACTCCGACTGTCACATATCCTGCCAAGCAATTAGCGCAAGTGCCGGATGATAGCTGGCAAAAAAGGCAATCATCACCGCACAAGTCAACACAGCAATACAGACCGGCGAAATCGTATGTGCATAAAATACTTCCAAAAGTTCAATATCACTTGTCAGTATTGCAATAAGGTTTCCCTTGTCTTTTCCTTCCAGTTTCGCCGGAGCCAGTTTACGAAGTTTCTGAAATACTTTATCCCGAATCAGAGCCAGGAGACGAAATGCAATGTAATGGTTACCCGCCTGTTCCCCATAGCGGAGCGCTCCTCGAAGAACCGCAAGCGCTGCCACAACGATAAAAACGGTATGTAAGGACATTTTTGTCTGGACTCCCAGCACTCCGAGAAGACCGTATCCTCCCAGGATCGTAATAAATGTTGCACAGAGATACCCAATCACTCCAAGAATGACCGCCCCTGTCATAATCAGCCACATCGGTTTTACAAGTCCGATCAACTGCAGGACGATTTTGATTCCACTTCTCCTCTTCATTATATTGCCTCCTCCCGATATTGTTCTAACGCTTTCTGCAGTTCATACATGTCTGCATATGCGCCTTGCTTTTCAAGAAGTTCTTCCTGCGTTCCTTTCTCGATCACACAGCCTTTTTCCATCATATAAATCTGGTCACTGTCTGCCACATTGGCAAGGCGGTGTGTGATCTGAATTACCGTCTTCTCCCGCGCAAGATTTCTAATCAACTTCAAAATAATTTCTTCACTCTCTACATCAATATTACTTGTCGCCTCATCAAAAATATAGAGTGCACTGTCATGAAGAAGCGCTCTCGCGATACAAAGTCTCTGTTTCTGTCCACCAGACAAATTTGCCGCCTGCTCATCGAGCATTGTATCCAATCCGTTCTGCGTTTGGAAAAACTCATACAGATTAACTTTTTTAAGTACCGCAAGAAGCTTTTCCTCTGTTGCAGATGGATCTCCCATCAACAGATTTTCTCTAACACTCCCCTTAAACAGATAATTTTGGAAAGATACAAGCGTCATCTGTTTCATGCGCTCCTTTACCGGGATCATCCGAATATCCTTGCCACAGATCAGCACCTTTCCACTCTGCGCAGTCTGATACCCCATAAACAGTGATGCCAGTGTACTCTTTCCACAACCAGATGCACCGACAACTGACACGAGCGAACGAGAAGGGATGTCCACTGTCACCTCTTTCAAAATCGGCTGTTCTTCCTCATAGGCAAATGTAACCTGCCTTGCCGAAACTGCATACGGCACACGGTCATTTTTTCTCCAGCCTTCTCTCTCTCCTGCTTATCGTCCATATCCACTTCCTCTGCTTCCATATCCAGTAGCCGAAACATCTTATCGCTTGCCGCCATTCCATTCATCGCAATGTGGAAAAATGAACCGAGCAGCCGTAGTGGAATGAAAAATTCTGCCGCAAGCAAAATGATTGCCAACGCCTGCATCATATTTAAGTTTCCTGCCCGCAGTTCCATACAGGAAAAAATAACTCCAAGCGCACTTCCCCCATAAGCGATCAAATCCATCAAAGTCACTGAGTTTAGCTGCATCGTCAAAACCTTCATTGTAATTTTCCGGAATGTTCTGCATCTTTGTTCATCTCTTCATTTTTATAGCCATCACTTTGATAAACCTTCAATGTGGTCAGTCCCTGAATATTGTCAAGAAAATGATCTCCCAACTGCACATAACTGCCCCAATATTTTGCCAGTAATTTTTTTGCAAATTTCTTGTATGGCAATGATGGAAGCCGGGATGAGAGGTACACATAAAAATAGGATCAGTGCAACTTTTACACTCATAAAGGAAACAAGAATAAAAAGTGTGATCGGGGCCAGCAGACTGTAAAATAACTGCGGAAGATATTTCCCGAAATATATTTCGAGCTGTTCTACGCCCTCAGCTGCCACCTGAAGAATTTCAGAAGTAGAAAATGTTTTCTCATACTTCTCGCCAACTTTCAAAAGATGTTCGTAAATCCGGTGACGCAGTTTCTTCTTTACATACTCGCTGGAACGATGGGAATACGCTGCCTCCAGCCTCAAAAACAGACGACGTGCTGCAATGACACCAGCAAATACTCCTATGCTCAAAATCAAGGAAATATTTCCGGCATTTCCTTTTACCACTTTCCAAAGAACATTGGAAATGTAAAATATGAGACAAATATTGCAAAGGAGCGCTGCCCATTGAAGCAGTACCTGCATTCCGATATACTGCTTTGTCTCCCCCATCTCTTTAATTAATCGCTTGTTGATCATCATGGTATATTATCCCTTTCTTTTCTCTTTTCTTTACCGTCTTGATCCTGCATGTAAAATAGTAATATTTCAATAGTATCAGACACAAAATGAAGGTCCGCCCATATACATTTTCCATCATAAAAAATGCAATCAGAAGAAAGATTGATGCAAATGTCAGTATCACCACTTTTGTCTTTCCTTCCATCTCCCGGTTCTTCACAAATCCTTCCAAATGATTCTTATATACCTTTGTCTGTCTGAACCACTGATCTACCCATCTGCTTCCCCGGGTAAAACACACTGCCGCCAAAAGCAGAAACGGTGTCGTCGGGAGTACCGGAAGCACGATTCCTGCACAACCAAGCACAAATGCAAAAAAGCCGATTGTCAAATAAATAAATTTCATCACATACCTCCTACATGAACGATGACTGCAATCACTGTGAGCACTGCAAGTATCCGATGCACGATCATCCATTTTTCCTTAAGAACCCGTTTCAATCCATAACTCAACCATAATAAGATCAGAAGTAGAAAACAGATTTTCCACTGAACATTCCATCCAAATTTCCGGCTTTGATTTCTACAATTCCGTGAAGCAGCGAGACTACGATTATCCATACTCCCATTTTTTTATGTATTTTCCGCAAAAAACAATCCACACTCTTTCTTTGCTTTTCCTTGGATTTTTCTGAAAATCTAAGAATTCCAAGCGGATAAATAACACAGAGCAGTACAAATAATACTGTGGCTGTTACTGAAAGCAATATATTTAACATAATAAGCTCCTTTTCTATAACCTAAAAACAATTTTGAATATGATTTTCAATATCGTTTATATTACCATATGTTTTTCCTATTTTCAATATGATTTTAATATTTATTATCATTTATCACTTTCCATTTTGTTAAAATACGAAGAACTGTTATAAAATCAAAAAGAGCTGTCGCTTCACGATTGATCATCGTTAAAGCGACAGCTCCGTCTTCTGCAGATAAATATTTAGTAACCTTCTTCCGCTTTTCCATTGCCTATCCCTAGCTAAGAAAATCAGAGTTGTTTATATCTTTTCTTTTTTCACCGATTTGATAAAGGCCGCACATGCGCCAAACATAATAAATATAAATGGAAATGCGGCAGCTAACGATATCGTTTGCAGTGGTTTCAATCCACCTGCCATCAAAAGACCGATTGCATTATGGATTGAATAATTCCCCATAAAACCTTTTTACTGTTTGGAGGATTGATTGCACCGTCTGTTGTTAGCATAGATAGCACGTATACACCAGAATTGGCTGATGTAACAAAGAATGCACACAAAGAAATAATTGCAACAATTGCTAAGATTGATCCAAGCGGATATTCCTCAAGAACCATAAATAGTCCAACTTCCGGTGTTGCCACAACTTCTTTCAAGGTTTCAATCGCCATAGCGCCTGTTTCCCCAAGATTGATCCCCAGACTTCCAAATACTGCTCCCCAGATACAAGAAGCAATCGCAGGTACAAGAACTACTCCAAGCAAAAATTCCCGAATCGTTCTTCCTTTGGAGATGCGGGCAATAAATACACCGACAAAAGGAGCCCATGCAATAAACCATGCCCAATAAAATAATCTCCAGCTTCCGAGCCAACTATTATTCCCATATGCATTGACAGCAAGCGCATCCGGAACAAAGCTTCCAATATATTGCCCCATTCCATTTACAAAACTATCCAAAATTTCAATTTTAGGTCCCACTAAAAAACATACAACAAGGAGACCGACTGCAACATATAAATTTGTATCCGAAATGATCTTAATCCCCTTGTCAATACCAGATACCGCCGAACCAATATACAGTATTGATACTACTACAATGATCCCAATCTGAACCGCTAAAGTTGTCGGAAGACCGAACAAACGATTGAAACCTGCATTAATCTGTAATGTTCCAAGCCCCAGAGAAGTAACAACTCCTGCTACTGTCGCAAATACTGCCAGAATATCTACCAATTTGCCGAGCCAACCATTTGCTAATTTTTCTCCGATCAACGGTTCTAATATGCTACTTACAAGACCTTTTTTATTTTTTCGGAACATAAAGTATGCCAGTGCGAGTCCAATCACCGCATAGTTTGCCCATGGAAGGATCCCCCAATGCATAAAAAAGGATTTCATTGCGAAGTCTGCTGCTTCCGGTGTGGAGCTTTCTACGCCCACCGGATTTAAGTAATGTGTCAACGGCTCTGCAACACCCCAAAATACAAGACCTACGCCATCCACATCCAAAAGAAGTCCAAACCACGTAAGACATACTGTATTCCGGTTTAGAGTCATCCCTCCAAGACCGAATCTTCCATACTTCCAAAAGCCAATGTAGATAACAAATACTAAAAAGATCATCATGCGAGCAGATACAGCCATCCAAAATCTGTTGTCAAAAACGTAAATGCTGCATTAGAAACTTTTGTAAAACTCTCATTTAACGCCACTGACCATATAGCCATAATTGCAATCAAAACAAGTGAAACAACAAATACTGCACTTCCTGCTTTTGATTTTTCATTCAAGGTTCCCCCTTTATACTTTGAATACTGTCTGCTCTGTGATATCTGCTGCAAGAGATTCCACCGCCACTTTCGTTCTATGGTATCTTAACTTCCACTGTTCCTCTTTCGTTGTTGCTGGATCTCCCAACGGATATGGAATAGAGATTGTCGGAACAATTCTATTAGAACCAACTGTTTTTGCTACCGGTATCAAATTACACATCTGCACGATTGGAAATCCTGCTTTTTCTACTTCTTTTACCATCGTTGCACCGCAACGTGTACAAGTACCTCATGTAGAAACCATAATGACACCGTCTACTCCGTCTTCTTTCAGATATGGAATAATCTCTTTTGCCATTCTCTCTGCTTCCGCCTGTGTTGTTCCGGTTCCCACCGTCGTATAAAAGTAAGGATGAAGGCTTCCAAAAACACCTTCTTTCTCAAGCTCTTTCAATGCATCTACCGGAGTAATGACATTCGGATCTGCATCTGCTGCCGCCGGGTCAAACCCTGCATGAATTGTTTTGTATTCTCCTCCTTTTAATACTGCATCTCCGGAAATATCGTATCTTCCCCACCTTGTTGCGGATGCTGACTGAATATGATCCGGATTTTCTACTGGAACAATACCGCCTGTATTCAACAGAGCAATTTTAGCATGCCCGAGATCTTTGATCGCCGGTGCAATCGGTACTCTGTCCAGCTTTGGCATTGGAAGTTCCGTCTCAAATGGTTGCCCATTTAATTTTTTCACCAGCATCTCTACCATTCTTTCTGAAGCTGGCTTTCCATCTCTTCTCCACACCTGCCTTCGTACTCCACGCGGGAAATAACCCTCTTCATCCGCGCTTCCTACTTCTTCTCCTTTTAAAATCTTATTTGCAAGATTTACCATTGCTTTGACATCTGCACGCATTCTGGAAGCAATGTTGCCACCTTTTAAGATGTACATATCTTTTTTGAACATCTCTGCACCCGGATTTTCCTCATTAATCGATGTGATTACCGGTACATTGTATTTTTCTTTGACAGCTTTGCAGATTGTTCCGCATGCTACTCCATATCTTCCCGCCTGAAATGCAGGTCCTGCAAGAAACAGATCAAACTCTTTGTCTGACAACATATCCAAAATCGTGCTGACAGCTTGCTCTGTTTTGGATCCCATAAAGTTATCGCCGCAAATAATGGTATGTGTGATTTCTGCATCCAGATCTTTTGCAAATTCTAATGCCGGTCCGATTTTTCCCTCATGAATCTCAGGAGCAACATCCGCCTTATCTTCTCCACCAATCTGACCAAAAAATTGATTGATATATAAAATCGCTTTCTTCATTATAAATTCCCTCCTTAAAATTCTTTCATGGTCTTTGGTGACCAGCCACATACCTGAGCTAGTACTCTGACATCGATTCATGT
>ENA-OQIC01000304-OQIC01000304.1-human-gut-metagenome-genome-assembly--contig:-NODE-304-length-22064-cov-3.141405_pt1 | contig 22064 bp, 29 predicted proteins | sample MGYA00242572_ERZ504736 | MGnify/ENA primary metagenome ERZ504736 (study PRJEB26092, sample SAMD00036201) | human gut metagenome | host: Homo sapiens | study: EMG produced TPA metagenomics assembly of...
TGATAAAGTACTTTTATTGATAACTTAGGTTGAGCAACTTGCTTGAATAAATTATTGAACTGATTTTGAGCTACATTAGAATTTAACGCTTTGATTAAATAAGATTTATTCATGGGAGAATAATTAATGATTTTTAAAGCGTTTTCTGTCAGAAGGGAGTTGTTAAGTTCCAATGGTACACTTCCAGCTCTGCCAATGGTGCCAGCTATAGTCAAATAAATATCTTCATTATTAATAGTATAACCTTTAATTTTTCCCAAATAGACTCAGAGGCATATAATAATTTATCTAATAATATCGTTTCTTCCTTCATATCTGTCACTCGAAGATAAGGATATAAGGTTTTAATAGCTTGCAAATTCATTCCTTTAGGAACTCTTTTACCGCCTTTTGCTTGAGCAAATTGTGATATTCTTGCCCATGCCCATCCTTCAGGCAATTCATAGGGGACTTCTATCTCTTTAATAGTCTCATCAGCAAACTTCTCATAATGTAAATTATATTACCCATTAAGAATTGGAATTAGCGATTATTTAGATAGTTTTACTTTATGACTTACTTAGTGTACAATGAAAAGGATTTGAATATTTTTCAGAAATTCTCTAAACAGAATGGAGCTAAACATGAGCAACGAAAACAAAAAAGTACAAGTACATTACACCGGCACGTTTAATGACGGCACGAAGTTTGATTCTTCTTACGATCGTGGTGAACCATTAGAATTCATTTGTGGTGCCGGCATGATGATTAAAGGTTTTGACGAAGCCGTTAAAGACATGGCTGTAGGCGAAGTAAAAGATATTCACTTGATGCCTGCTGATGCTTACGGCGAAGCAAATCCTGCTTATATTTTAACAATTGAAATTGCTGAATTACCGGGTTCTGAAAAACTCGAAGTAGGCAATCGTGTTCAGTTAACTAATACTGCAGGTCAACCGGTACCGGCTAAAGTAATCGACAAAACTGAAACAATGATTACTTTCGACGCTAACCATGAAATGGCCGGCAAAGAACTTAACTTCAAAATTGAATTGGTGTCTGTAGAAGACTAATATATCGGACATTTACTCAAACCATAATTGAGCTGTAGCGAAAACAGTGCATCTGTATTTCGCTGCGGCTCTTTTTATTTGTAGGAAGAGGCTGACGAGCCTTTATATTCTATAGTCTTAGCCAAATGCATATTACCGTACTAAAAAGCGTCAAAACTCGTCAGAGCTATGCGTCAAACTCATTGTTGTTATACCGTTGTAGCTAGTGGCTTTGTTAACTGTTCTATAGAAAAAGACATGACCTATGCCAGCTATATCCTTATTTGATATAGCTTTATGGCCCTTTTAGCCTTTGTTGTACATTGTATACATGTTATAATGAACGTGTCCGGTAGATATTGGATGGAGCGAACTTAGCCCATACCGGACATTTCCTATATGCAGCTTGAATAATGAAGTTTTAAGACAAAGGATAATACAGTCTTAAAGTTGTACAGAAGGAATCCAATGAGCGAACAAAAACTAACAGTAACATAACAATAATATAACAATGATTTTAACCGGTTTGCGATAATCGGTTCAACATAGTAGGTACTAGAAGAAATGAGGTAAAACGTATGCGTAAGGAACATGATTTTTTAGGCGAATTAGAAGTTGCTGACGAATTGTATTATGGTGTGCAAACTCTTCGCGCAATGGAAAATTTTACAATTACAGGGAAACATCTTGACCGTGATTTCATTAAATCCATGGCTATGGTTAAAAAAGCCAGTGCTTTGGCTAACATGAAGACAGGTCGTATGGATCCGACTATCGGTAATGCCATCGTGCAGGCTGCCGATGAAATCATTGCCGGCCAATGGGTAGAACAATTCCCAATCGATCCGATTCAAGGTGGTGCCGGTACATCCTTCAACATGAACATGAACGAAGTGTTGGCGAACCGTGGTCTTGAAATCTTAGGTCATGCCAAAGGCAGTTATGACATTATTTCTCCAAACAACCACTGCAACATGGCTCAGTCCACGAACGATACATTCCCGACAGCTATTAAAGTGTGTGCTATTTTAAAAAGCAAACCGTTAATTGAAGCATTGCAGCGCTTAGTTGACGAATTGGAAAAGAAAGCGGAAGAATACAAAGAAGTTTTGAAAATGGGCCGTACTCATTTACAAGACGCTGTGCCGATTACCCTTGGTCAGGAAATGGCTCTTACGCTTCCGGTATTCGCCGTGGCATTAAACGTATTCAGTCTTCCATTGAAGGTGCTCATGTTGTGAACATGGGGGCGACTGCTGTAGGTACGGGTCTTAACGCCGAACCTTCTTACATCGAAGACGTAGCTCATGAATTATCTGAAGTGGTTGGTGAAAAATTTGTTACCGCTGATAACTTGATCGATGCTACGAACAACACCGATATTTTTGCCGACATTTCCAGTGGCATGAAAGTAACGGCTCTCGTGTTGATTAAAATGGCGAACGATTTCCGCTTGATGGCATCCGGCCCTCGTTGCGGTATTGGCGAATTGAAATTACCACCTCGTCAACCGGGTTCTTCCATTATGCCGGGCAAAGTTAACCCTGTAATTGCGGAAGTATTGAACCAGGTCTGCTACCAGGTAGTAGCTAACGACTTAGCCGTAACCTTGGGCGTTGAAAACGGCCAGTTCGAATTGAACGTTATGGAACCGGTTATTGCGTACAACTTGTTCAATGCTATGTGCTATTTGAAAAACGGCGTAAATACTTTCGTTGATAAATTATTAATCGACCTCGAAGTTGACCGCGAACGTTGCGAATACTGGTTGAACCGCAGTGTGGGCATCGTAACCGCTTTGTTACCGCATGTTGGTTATGAAAACGCATCCGCTTTGGCTAAAGAAGCGTACACAACGGGCCGCGCTATTAAAGAAATCATTTTGGAAAAAGGTTTGTTGACCGAAGCCGAAATGAACCATATCTTATCGCCGGCTGAAATGACAAAACCTGGTATTGCCGGTGCTGACATTTTAAAAGTAAAAGGCAACTAATAATACAAAGTATTAGATACTGAATGCCGAATACAAAGTATTAGATATTGAGTACTGGATTTTAAATCTAGATGCGGAATATCAAATACTACATATTCAATACAATAAAAATATAGCCAATGACCCTTATAAAAGGCGCCTGAATCTATCTCTGCTTAGATTCAAGCGCCTTTTGTAGTTAATAGAAAACTAAGTTTATTCAATGCCGCTTAACAGTTGCCGCCATTTTTCGTGTAACCGTAAATATCTTCCTGTTCCATGGTTTCCGTCATTACATAGATGCCCGCAAATCCTTTTGGAAGTTGGCTGAACGTGTTAAGTTTATGCCGCCGATAGCGTGAAGGGGGATATGGTGGGCTTTCGCGAACTCAAGCACGTCCTGGCATTCGGCGCTATTTCGCGGTGCCAGTCCCGGTTTGCAGCGAGAAGGGAATAAGTGCCCTAAGACTAACCATTTGGCACCCTGAGATTCTCCTTTTTGGGCTTCACCTAAAGAATGAACTGAAACCCCAAATTTAAACGGGGCAGGCATAAGAACTTTATATCCTAAAACAGACTCTGCCTGGGCTTGAGCCGTTATATCGAGACATTCGGGCACTGAAAGTTGAGCCGGCAAATTATATTTTATGGCTAAGTCGATATGGTGGCTGATGATGAGCTCCGTGCCGACCGTTTTAGCTATGGGAAGAAGTTCTGTGAGTAGGTCCTCATACTCTTTGATGGATAATTCCTTAGCTCGAAGCAATACTGCATCGGGACCGGACTTAATTAGAGCTCGTAAATATCGGTCGGTGACAAGGGTGAATTTATTTTTCCTAAAAACTTCATAGAGTGCGGGTAAATGAGTGACATAGGTTAGTTTCATAGAACCTTGTGTGGTTGCGTCCCCTTGCGCAGTTGAGGGAGCTTTTAAGTTGAAAACTTCGTTTTTAGACACGGATGTGGTCATGGTACACTACCTGGAGGCCCAGTTTTTGAATATCATCATGCATTTCGGCAACGCTGCGGGTATCGCTAATGTCAAATTGGTCGCTACTGCGATGTTTATTACTGGCACTGTGGCCGCCCACATCCACTTGAACGCCGGCCGATACTTTGGTGGCACAAATATTCATGACTGCATTGCGGAATTCTTTGCTTTCGCGGCTGGATACGGTAATTTGTGCTTGCGGAACAAACAAACGATAGGCACACATGATTTGTAAGAAGTCACGGTCGCTCACTAAATGGTTGAAGTGTCCCAGTTCACCGTTAACCGGACGCAAGCGTGGTACGGAAAAACTGAGTTCGGCGGCCGGGAAGGCTTGTTGCGTAGACCAGACGTGAAGCCCGGTGGCTAAGGCATCGTAGCGGAAATTGCTAAGACCTAATAAAGCGGCAAAGCCGGCGCCTCTAAAGCCGCTGTTCAAAGCCCGTTCTTGGGCATAAAAGCGATACGGGAAGGAGCGTTTATTGCCGTAAGGGTGGTAGTATTCATACGCTTTAAGGTCGTAAGACTCTTGGAATACAGTGATGAAGTCCGCGCCTGCTTGATGGAGAATTTCGTAGTCCGCTTGATTGGCCGGATAGATTTCTATGCCGATGTTGGCAAAATATGGTTTGGCCAGTTCGAGGGCGGCTGCAATATATTCGATGGAAGAGCGCGATTCTGATTCACCGGTTAAAAATAGAATTTCTTGTAAGCCTGTTTGAGCAATGCTTTCTAACTCGCGTTTCACATCATCCATGGAAAGTTGGGCGCGTTTAATCGTTTGTTTACTGTTAAAACCACAGTAACGACAACCGTTATGGCAGTAGTTGGCGATATAGAGGGGCGTGAATAGTTGCACGTTATTGCCGAAGCGAGCCCGCGTTAAGGTTTTGGCTTTTTGCGCCATCGCCTCTAAATAGGGAGCGGCAGCCGTACTGAGGAGGGCCATAAAATCTTCCGGCTCCAATGTGTCTTTGGCCAAGGCTTGCTCTACATGGTGGGCGGTAAAGTTTTTATCAGAAAAGCTGTTTTTAGTATTCAGCACATAGTTGAGCCGCGTCATATCCAATTGGTCCATGGACGAAGTGTAGGCCATGATGTTATTTTTTAATACAGCTTCGTCGTCGGGCGTGGCCGTTTTGATGTGGCCATTGAGCTTGGGCGGCATCATATGACGAGGAGTAGGTAATATATTCATTATGATCTCCTAAATTATTTAGCTTGAGTTTAATTGCGCATTAGGAAAGTAATCCGGTGATCAATGTCGGAAGAACTTGTCTTGAAGATGCGCACGTAATCATTTCGTGTGTATGTATTTAATCGTTCAAGAAGCCCGTGAGTGGGCTGGATGCTTCCGCTTGGTCCGCAATAACGCGGCCCGTTTGGCCAAGGTACGCCAGGCGACCGGCTTCGATGGCGAGGCGAAAAGCTTTACACATTTGCGCTACATTGCCGGCCGTGGCGATGGCCGTGTTGCACATGATGGCGGTGACACCCATCTCCATGGCTTCGCATGCTTCCGACGGTTTGCCGATGCCTGCATCGACGATAACCGGCAAGTCCGTACTTTTTAGAACAATGTCGATGAAAGCTTTGGTACAAAGACCGCGGTTACTGCCAATCGGTGCGGCGAGGGGCATGATGGCGGCTGCGCCGGCTTCTTCAAGAGCCTTAGTGGCATAGTAATCGGGATACATATAAGGGAGTACGACAAAGCTTTATCGGCCAGCATTTTGGTGGCACGGATGGTTTCTTGGTTATCCGGCAAGAGCCAGCGGGCATCGCTAATGATTTCTACTTTGACAAAATCGCCGCAGCCCATGGCACGGGAGAGTTCGGCAATGCGCACCGCTTCTTCCGCTGTGCGGGCACCTGAGGTATTTGGCAATAAGGTTACATCTTTAGGCATAAAGTCTAAGATGTTTTCTTGCCCGTCCGGCGTGGCGCGACGCAAAGCTAAGGTGATGATTTGAGCCTTGCCTTCTTCGGCGACGGCTTTTATAAGGGGTAGTGAAAATTTGCCGGAACCTAAGATAAGGCGGGAAGAAATGTTTTGCCGCCCAGCGTGAAGGTATCGCCTTCCGGTGTAAATTTAGAACTTGGTTCGATGGTGGCCTGTTGTGAGGCTGTTGTTGACATAGTGTCACTCCTTTTGAGTCAGTAATAAATGTAAGAGCATGGTTGCTTCGTGAGCGGCACAGAGCATGACACGCGGTGCCAAAAGTCCGAGGGTGCTTTCGCTGTGGCCGTCACCTGTTTGGTAATAGCGGCTGAATAATTCTTTGGTTTGGACCGTATTCGGATGATCGTAACCGCTGACGCCGCTGGCCCCGATTAACGTTGTTGCGGGATAATGCGTTAGTACATAGCTTGTTAATTCCGCCTTGTTTTCAGCCGAGTCGAAGGCTTCGATGATGTAGGGGAAGCCTTTTAAATAGTTGTCAAAATTACTGCTGTTGATGGTGGTGTGGACGGCGTTCACTTTGATGAACGGATTGATGCGGTGAAGAATATCTTTTAAGGCTACAACTTTCGGTTTGCCCAAATCCGTCATTTCATAAGCTTGGCGACCAAGGTTCGTAATGTCTACCACATCCTTGTCGATGATGGTGAGCTCGCCGATGCCAAGCCGCGCGAGGCTAATGGCGATATGTGAGCCAAGACCGCCGGCACCGCAGATGGAATGTGGCTCGACTTTAGCTTGTTATAAATGGTTTTGCCGTAACGAGCGTTCCATACGGCGTCGTACGTTGCTTCGTCAGGTGCTTCAGTGCGTGACACGCGTAATAAAGCATCGCCCTCTTTGAGGGGCGTTGCCCCATCGACGGCAAAGCCGTTTAGTAACCAAAGGTCATCGCTGCCGTTGGTAATGATATCCGCCGTAACCGAGCCGGGAGCTACCGACCGGGCTTGGCCGTTTACTGTAATATTCATCAGCCGCCTCCTACGAAGTGAACAATTTCCAGCGTGTCGCTGTCCAGTAACCAAGTTGATTCGAATTCGCTTTGCGGATGATGATGCGGTTTCGCTCCACCACAACGCGTTTGGAATTGTAGCCCGCAGTTTCGAGAAAGGCGGAAACTGTCACAGATTCCGTAAGCGTTTGTTCTTTGCCGTTGACAATCATGGATGCCTCCTTATAAAATTCCTATAAAAAAGACATGAACGGGAGAGCACCCTTTTGGTGGTGCTCCCCCTTCATGTCATGGTTATATATTGATTTCAGTATAGCAGAGTTTTGAGAATGGGCAAAGTGATTTTTCAAAAAATTTTTTGCAGTCATTGTCCGGGAATTTTTTTTGTAAAATATTTTTGACAAAGCAATTTTATAATGATATAATACTAAATTGCAAATGTACTCAGATATATATTGATTAATGTATAATATTATTTTATAGGCGTACGAATGCGTCGTATAAATTAAGGGGTACTCAATAATATGACTATAACATCGTTACTGATAAAGGGTAATCTTCCAAGGTTGTGTTAACCGAAGGCGAAGCAAGGTTCAAAATAAAAAAATGAGAGCCTTGCTTATTTTGTCATTGCGTTAACAGGAAAACTGAGACCTGGATTTTTGTCTGATGTCATACCGTTATAGAATAGAAGGTAAGCCAATTGAAATGAGGGGTGAAAGCTGGTATGTTCAAACCTGAGAAGGTAGGTAAAAGAACGCGTTATACGTATGCTAAAATTAACGAAGTTCTAGAAATGCCACATTTATTGGACGTGCAACGCAAGTCTTATGAGTGGTTTTTGGAGAGCGGTTTACAAAATATTTTTGACGATATTTCTCCGATTAAAGACAATTCAGGTAATTTAGTGCTTTCTTTTGAAGGATTTAGCCTTGGGGAGCCAAAATACGATATTAACGAATGTAAGAACCGTGATGCTACTTATGCGGCGCCATTGCGTGTTAACGTTCGTTTGATTAATAATGATCCTGAAAACCAGGATATTAAAGAACAGGAAGTTTCATGGGCGACTTCCCGTTGATGACCGAAACCGGTACATTCATTATCAACGGGGCGGAACGTGTTATCGTATCCCAGCTGGTTCGTTCCCCGGGTGTATATTACACTCGTGAAATCGATACTATGGGTAACCGCTTGTACGGTTCCACAGTCATTCCTAATCGTGGTGCTTGGATTGAGCTTGAAACAGATGCTAACGAAATCGTATCCGTACGTATCGACCGTAATCGTAAATTACCGGCTACAATTTTAGTTCGTGCCCTTGGTTGGAGCACGGATGAATCCATTTTGGAATTGTTCTGGAATGGTGAAACTGACGAAGAAGGCAATCGCGTATATGACGAACGCTTGCTTCGCACCCTTGAAAAAGATACCACCGAATCTTCCGAAGAAGCGTTGGTTGAAATTTACAAAAAATTACGTCCGGGCGAACCGCTACAGTAGAAAGTGCACGTAATTTATTCGACAATTTATTCTTCGATCCGCGTCGTTACGATTTAGCGCGCGTAGGTCGTTATAAATTGAATAAAAAATTAGGCTGGCGTCAACGTATGTTAGGTCAGACTTTGGCTCAGCCAATCGTAAACATGGAAACCGGCGAAATCATCGTTGATGCTGATACAGTAATGAACGAAGAACAGCTCGATATCGTTGCGAATAGCGGCGTTTTCAGCGGTGAAGGTTTTGCGGAATTCTATGTGAAGAGCTCTGAAGGCCACTCCTTCAAAGTTATCTGCAATAACAGCAACTTGCCGTTTGAACATCGTACGGTAACTCGCGAAGATATGATTGCCAACATCAGCTACTTGTTGAACTTGATGGATGGCGTTGGTCATGTGGATGATATCGACCACTTGGGTAACCGTCGTTTGCGTTGCGTAGGCGAATTGTTACAGAATCAGTTCCGCATCGGTTTAACTCGTATGGAACGTGTAGTTCGCGAACGTATGACGATTCAAGACAATGCTATGATTACGCCACAGGCGCTCATCAACATTCGTCCGGTAGTGGCAGCTATTAAAGAATTCTTCGGTTCCTCTCAGTTGTCCCAGTTCATGGATCAGACTAACCCACTTGGCGAATTGACGCACAAACGTCGTTTGTCCGCGTTGGGACCTGGTGGTTTGTCTCGTGAACGTGCGGGCTTCGAAGTTCGTGACGTGCATCACTCCCACTATGGTCGTATGTGTCCGATCGAAACACCTGAAGGTCCGAACATCGGCTTGATTTCTTCCCTTTCCAACTATGCGAAAGTTAACGAATTCGGCTTTATTGAAGCGCCATATCGTCGTGTAGAAAAATCTACGGTACCGGCGATCAGGCCAACAAAATTATTAAAGTACAAGTTACGGATCAGGTTGTGTACATGACGGCCGACGAAGAAGAAGGCATGACCATTGCACAGGCTAACTCCATTCTCGATAGCGAAGGTAACTTCGTAGATACGCATATCGCTTGTCGTCGCGGTTCTGAAGTCCTTGAAGTAGCACCTGAAAAAGTTGACTACATGGACGTTAGTCCGAAGGAAGTTGTTTCCATCGGTACCGCTATGATTCCGTTTCTCGAAAACGACGATGCTAACCGTGCTTTGATGGGTGCGAACATGCAGCGTCAGGCCGTGCCTTTGCTCCGCGCTCAGGCTCCGCTTGTAGGTACCGGTATGGAATACAAAGCAGCCACTGACTCCGGCGTTTGTGTACTGGCTAAAGAAGAAGGTATCGTTACTCGTTGTTGGGGTAATGAAATCCATGTACAGCGCGACAACGGTCGTGTTGACGTTTACAAATTAAATAAATTCCTTCGTTCCAACCAATCCACATGTTTCAACCAGAAACCAATCGTATTCCGCGGCGACCGCGTTGTTAAAGGCCAAGTATTGGCTGACGGCCCGGCTACTGACGGCGGTGAATTGGCACTCGGTTTTAACGTGCTCGTGGCGTTCATGCGTGGGAAGGTTACAACTACGAAGATGCTATCTTGCTTAGCGAAGAGCTTTGCAAAGAAGATATTTATACATCCATTCATATTGAAGAATACGAATGTGATGCACGCGACACCAAATTGGGTGCCGAAGAAATTACCCGTGAATTGCCGAATACGGGCGATGACAATCTTCGCAACTTGGACGAAGAAGGTATCATCTGCATCGGTGCGGAAGTTCATCCGGGGGATATCTTAGTTGGTAAAGTTACACCAAAAGGTGAAACTGAATTAACGCCGGAAGAACGCTTATTGCGTGCCATCTTCGGTGACAAAGAACGTGAAGTACGTGATACTTCCCTTCGTGTGCCGCATGGTGAATCCGGTAAAATCGTTGACGTTAAAGTTTTCACTCGTGAAAACGGTGATGAATTGCAACCGGGCGTTAACAAATTAGTTCGTGTATATATTGCACAAAAACGTAAAATCCACGAAGGCGATAAAATGGCCGGTCGTCATGGTAACAAGGGTGTCGTTTCCCGCGTAATGCGTCAGGAAGACATGCCATTCTTGCCGGACGGCACACCGGTTCAAATCGTATTGAACCCATTGGGCGTACCTTCTCGTATGAACATCGGTCAGGTATTGGAAACTCACCTCGGTTGGGCTGTTCAGGGCCTCGGTATGCAGATTAAAGCTACCGACCTCAAGATTCAAAATGTATTGAACCAAGCGAAAGCCGACAGCCGTTATTGGGATAATATCGACCGCATTAAAGAATTATACGGCGAAATGGACGCTTTAAAAGCTAAAGTGGCGGAAAACGTAACTGTTGCCCATCTTGATGTGGACAGTGAAATCGATGCACGCCGCGAAGAAGCGTTGAGCTTAATCTTGGCGGAAGCACAGAAACAATTGACTGAACTCGGTGGCCGCGAACGTTATGACGAATTGCGCGCTATCGAAAAAGAATACAGCGATGCTGAAATTGAATATTTTGACGATGAAGACCAAGCTCCGGAAATGGAAGAATCTTTACAGATTGAATTAAAAGACATTTCGGTAGTGGTTGACATCATCGATGCTATTGAATCGGCTCGTGTAAAACGCGAAGAAATCCGCAAAGATTTGGAATCTTACGGTTATGACTACGAAACTTACGGCATGCCAAAACCTGATGTAGCCGGTATCCATATCGCTACACCGGTATTTGACGGCACGCACGAAAGTGACGTATTCGATACCCTCCGTATTGCCGGTAAAAATGATGACGGTAAAACCGTATTGTACGACGGCCGTACGGGCGAACCGATGGATAACAAAGTTACCGTTGGTTACGTATACATGTTAAAACTTCACCATTTGGTTGATGATAAGATCCATGCTCGTTCAACCGGTCCTTACTCCTTAGTAACGCAACAGCCATTGGGCGGTAAAGCTCAGTTCGGCGGTCAGCGTTTCGGGGAAATGGAAGTATGGGCGTTGGAAGCCTATGGTGCAGCGTATACCTTGCAGGAATTGCTCACTGTTAAGTCTGATGACGTGGTAGGTCGTGTGAAAGCATACGAAAAGATTGTTAAAGGTGAAAATATTCCTGAACCGGGCGTACCGGAATCTTTCAAAGTATTGCTTAAAGAACTTCAGAGTATCGGTCTTGATGTGAAGATTTTGAACGAAGATCAAGAAGAAGTTGTAATCAAAGAACTTGATGACGACGATGATGTAGATACCAATGAAGATGAAATCAAAGAAGTAATGGAAGGCTCAGATGCAGTAGCTGACGATACGGAAGAAGCGAATGTTATCGAAGAAGAACCGGTAACGAGCGGGGAAGATGACGACATACTTAGCACTATGGCTACGTATGTCGGCGAATCCGAAACTGATGAAGACTAATATTTGAGTATCCGAAAGAAGGGAGCGATACTTGTGCTAGACGTTAATGAATTCGATTCTATGCGAATCGGCTTGGCTTCGCCGGAACAAATTTTAGATTGGTCCTATGGGGAAGTTAAAAAGCCGGAAACAATTAACTATCGTACGCTTAAACCGGAACGTGACGGCTTGTTCTGCGAGCGTATTTTTGGACCGACCAAGGACTGGGAATGTCATTGCGGTAAATATAAACGCATTCGCCATAAAGGCGTAGTCTGCGATAAATGTGGTGTAGAAGTGACTCGTTCTAAAGTGCGTCGTGAGCGCATGGGTCATATTGTATTGGCTACACCGGTATCTCACATTTGGTATTTCAAGGGTATCCCATCTCGTATGGGTCTTATCCTTGATGTATCACCACGTTCCTTAGAGCGCGTACTTTACTTTGCTGCTTACATCGTAGTTGATCCGGGCAGCACGCCGCTCATGAAACGTCAGTTGTTATCTGAAACTGAATTCCGTGAATATGAAGCGCAATTCAATGAAGAAGATTACAAAATCAACGGCAAACAGGTTGAAATTGAAACTGTGGCTCAGCGCCGCGACCGTTTGGCGATTATTGCCGAAGCACAACGCAAAATAGCTGCTAATGAAGCATTAAAAGCTAACACTGAAATTGCCGAAGAAGAAAAAGAATATGAAGAATTGACTCGTGAAGAACGTTACGAATTAGGCGCTCAAGAAGAAGTGGAATTCGTGTGCGTTGACATGGGGGCCGAAGCCATTAAAGCATTACTTGCCGAATTGGATTTGGAAAGCCTTAATGTTGAACTTCGCAGTGAACTCGAAACGGCTACGGGCCAACGTAAAATTCGTGCCGTACGTCGTTTGGAAGTAGTTGAAGCATTCCGTCAGTCCGGCAATAAACCGGAATGGATGATTATGGATGTAGTACCGGTTATTCCGCCGGAATTACGCCCTATGGTTCAGCTCGACGGCGGTCGTTTTGCTACATCTGACCTTAACGATTTATATCGTCGTGTAATTAACCGTAACAACCGTTTAAAACGTTTATTAGATTTAGGCGCTCCTGATATTATCGTGCGCAACGAAAAACGTATGTTGCAAGAAGCGGTTGACGCTTTGATCGACAATGGTCGTCGCGGTCGTCCTGTAACAGGTCCGGGCAACCGTCCTTTGAAATCTTTATCCGATATGCTTAAAGGTAAACAAGGTCGTTTCCGTCAGAACCTCTTGGGTAAACGTGTTGACTACTCCGGCCGTTCCGTAATCGTAGTTGGTCCGGAACTCAAAATGCATCAATGCGGTTTGCCTAAAGAAATGGCGCTCGAATTATTCAAACCTTTCGTTATGAAACGTTTGGTAGAACGCCAACAGGCAAGCAATATTAAAGCTGCTAAACGTCAGGTAGAACGAATCGGCCCGGGCGTTGGGAAGCTTTGGAAGAAGTAATTAAAGAACATCCGGTACTCTTAAACCGTGCACCGACATTGCACCGTTTGGGTATCCAGCATTCGAACCTATCCTTTGGGAAGGTCGTGCCATTAAATTGCATCCGTTAGTATGTACTGCGTTCAACGCTGACTTCGACGGTGACCAGATGGCTTGTCACTTGCCATTGTCCGTAGAAGCTCAGTCCGAAGCGCGTACCTCATGTTGTCGTCCCATAACATCTTATCCACTAAGGATGGTAAACCGGTAGCGGTTCCTTCCCAGGATATGATTTTGGGTACTTACTACTTAACCGTAGTACGTCAACATACGAAGGAAAAAGCTAAATACTTCGCTAACTTTGACGAAGTTATGTTGGCTTATGATTCCGGCGTAATCGGCTTGCAAGATATTTTATACATTCGTGAAGAAGGCCATGGTCGTGTTGAAACGACGGCCGGCCGTTTGATCTTTAACAACGCCCTCTACCCTGAACTTCGTCAATACGAATTACAGGAAGACGGACATTATACATTAGGTCGCGTTATGGACAAGAAGATGGTTGGTAAATTAGTTGACCAATGCTTCCAGTTATTCGGCAACGAAAAAACCGCTGAACTTCTTGACCGCGTAAAATCCTTAGGTTATTCCTACGCTCGTCGTGCCGGTATGACTATCGCGATTGCGGATATTAAAGTACCGACTGAAAAGCGGAAATTTTTACAAAAAGCGGACGAAGATGTAGAAAAAGTATCCCGTAACTACCGTCGTGGTTACATGTCCGAAGACGAACGTTATCGCAAGACTATCGAACTTTGGACTCAGGCTACGGAAGACGTAACGGATGCATGATGGATACCATGATGCGTGACCAGGAAGGTTTCAACCCGGTTTACATGATGGCTATCTCCGGTGCCCGTGGTAACAAACAGCAGATTCGTCAGTTGGCCGGTATGCGTGGTTTGATGGCCGACCCATCCGGTCGAATCATCGACTTGCCAATCAAGGCTAACTTTAAAGAAGGCCTTACTGTATTGGATTACTTTACATCCAGCATGGTGCCCGTAAAGGTTTGGCCGATACGGCGCTTCGTACAGCTGACTCCGGTTACCTCACTCGTCGTCTCGTTGACGTATCGCAAGACGTTATCGTTCGCGAAGAAGATTGTGACGTAGTAGGCATTGACTTAGTGCGTGAACGCGCTCGTTTGGCAAGCTCCACTCGTCAGGCTCTTTCCTTGTTGAAAGATAAATTGATTGGTCGCGTACTCGATAAAGATGTTGTAGATCCTGCAACGGGTGAACTCGTATTGGCCGCTGAAACTATCTTGACTCTTCAAGATCTTGAAGCTTTAGCCGATCATAAGATCACCGATATCGATCTTCGCGGTGCTCATTTGGGTAGCGACAGCGATATTAACCATACTAACTTGGTTCAAAAAATCAGCCTTGGTGAAACCGATGAAGGCATTCGTCAGACATTGAGTGAAACCATGGTTCAAAATATGCTCGGCAAAGATACCGTTAACGCTGTAGTTGACAGCGAAGGTAACGAAGTATTCCCGGCTCACAGTGCTCTTACTGAAGAAGGCATTGAAGCGATTCTTGACAGTGATGTTAAGGAAGTACAGGTACGCAACAATGATATCCACGGCATTGAAGTGGAAGCCATCGTTGAAGGTTCCGGTATTATTGAACCGCTTAAAGACCGTATCGTAGGCCGTACGGCTGCTGAAGAATTAATCAACAAAGAAACCGGCGAAGTTATCGTGCCGCTTAATGGCGAAATTACGGAAGAATTGGCTGATGAAGTAGTTAAACACTATGAAACGGTTAAGATTCGTTCCGTATTGACTTGTCATTCCCCTTATGGTGTATGTATGAAGTGCTATGGCCGTGACCTCGGTACCGGCAACCAGGTACAGGTTGGTGAAGCTGTTGGTATTATCGCAGCTCAGTCCATCGGTGAACCGGGTACACAGCTTACAATGCGTACATTCCATACAGGCGGTGTTGCCGGTGATGATATTACGCAAGGTTTGCCACGTGTTGAAGAATTGTTCGAAGCACGTCGTCCTAAACGTCATGCCATCATCAGTGAAGTGGAAGGTACAGTTCGCGTAGTTCCTAATGACAATAAAAAAGGTACTAACACTATCTTTGTTACCGACAAAGACGGTGTGGAATATGATTACCTCATTCCATACGGTGCCCGCATTATCGTACGTGACGGTGATGTAGTTAAATTGGGTGCCCGTTTAACAGAAGGTTCCATTAATCCGCATGACATCATGCGCGTAATGGGTACTGAAGCTACTCAGCGCTACCTCGTTTATGAAGTACAGAAAGTATATAAATCTCAAGGTGTAGAAATTAACGATAAACACATTGAGGTTATTGTGCGCCAGATGCTTCATAAAGTGAAGGTAGAAGAAGTGGCGATGCCGACTTATTACCTGGCGATCCTATCGATGTTAACACCTTTGAAGAAGAAAACCGTCGTCTTATCTTGAACGGCAAACAACCGGCTACGGGTAAACGTATTTTACTCGGTATCACTAAAGCTGCGTTGGCTACTGACAGCTTCTTGTCGGCAGCATCCTTCCAGGAAACGACGCGTGTTCTTACCGATGCTGCTATTAAAGGCAAAATCGATCCATTATTGGGCCTCAAAGAAAACGTTATTATCGGTAAGTTGATTCCGGCTGGTACCGGCATGAGCCGTTATCGTAAGATTAAGGTTACTAAAAAAGAACCTCAAATCGAAGATGTAGTAGCGGTTGAAGCTTCGGCTGCAGTTGAAGAATAAGTAAGAATTTGACAATGGTGCATCGGTAGAGAGGGAACTTACAGGTTTCATCTTTACCGGAGCCAATGTCATAAATAGAGTTATGTAAGAGAGTGTTATTATGTAAAAATAATGGCACTCTTTTATATTTAATTCGAAATCTATGTATGCTAATTTTGCAACTAATGCATAGAATTGTATAAAATGAAGAAAAATTACGTAAATTTTGTATAAAATTATGTGAAATATGCAAAAATAAGGCCTTTTGAAACACACGGATAAGTGTACATATAAAATGTTGATTTACTGCGGTGAAAAGGCTATAAAAGTTGTTGACAGGCATGGGGTAGTAATGCTAAACTGTTATAGTGCTCAGGGGAGAGTGTGCCTGAGTACAAGAAAAATCAAGGAGTAATGGTATGGAAATCGAAGTATTAACATCAGCGAAAAAGACAATCGGAGCTAAACAAACGTCGAAAGCGATTATGCGCGGCGAAGTCAGATGGTGTTTGTTGCTAATAACAGTGACGATCGAGTGGTGTTGCCCATACTTGAACTTTGTGAGAAACACGCCGTACCGGTAAATCAAGAACACTCCATGGAAGAACTTGGTAAGGCCGGCAAGATTAAAGTAAAAGCAGCTGCCATCGGGGTGCTGCGCTAAATTTGGTAATATCTGTGGTGATAATTCGTCATTGCAGATCAATTATAAATCTAATTGTTTGGAAAGGAGGTGCCCACATGCCAACTATTAACCAGTTAGTACGCAAAGGCCGTCAAACTTTGACAAAGAAATCCGACGCTCCTGCACTTAAAGAAAGTCCGCAGAAACGTGGTGTATGTACTCGTGTATATACAGCTACTCCAAAGAAACCGAACTCCGCGCTTCGTAAAGTTGCCCGTGTTCGTTTGACAAACGCTATTGAAGTAACTGCTTACATCCCAGGCATTGGTCACAATTTACAGGAACACAGTGTAGTACTTATCAGAGGTGGTCGTGTTAAAGACTTACCAGGTGTGCGTTATCACATTGTTCGTGGTGCTTTGGATACAGCCGGCGTACAGAATCGTATGCAGAGCCGTTCCAAATATGGCGCGAAAAAAGCTAAGAAATAATTATAGCTAAACAATTGGAATCACACATCGTAGAGGAGGAAATAACATGCCAAGAAAAGGCCCTGTGTTGAAGCGTGATGTACTTCCGGATCCGGTGTACAACAGCAAATTGGTTACACGCTTCATTAACAAAGTAATGTACGATGGTAAAAAAGGTATTGCCGAAACTATCGTATATGATGCATTTGAAATTATTCGTTCCAAAATGGGTCAGGACCCAATGGAAGTATTTGATCAGGCTTTAAAAAATGTAATGCCTGTATTGGAAGTTCGTGCTCGTCGTATCGGCGGTGCCAACTACCAAGTTCCGGTTGAAGTTCGTGCCGATCGTCGTCAGACGTTAGGTATTCGTTGGATGGTAAACTACGCTCGTCTTCGCGGCGAACGTACCATGAAAGAACGTTTGGCCGGTGAATTAATGGATGCGTTCAACAATACTGGCACAGCTATTAAGAAAAAAGATGACACTCATAAAATGGCAGAAGCTAATAAAGCGTTTGCTCATTATCGTTGGTAATTAGTAAGAGGAGTTGACATTCGTGGCAAGAGAATTTTCGCTAGAGAAAACTCGTAATATCGGTATCATGGCTCACATCGACGCCGGTAAAACAACCACAACGGAACGTATTCTTTACTACACAGGCCGAGTTCACAAGATCGGTGAAGTTCATGAAGGCGCTGCGACGATGGACTGGATGGCACAGGAACAGGAACGTGGTATTACAATCACGTCTGCTGCGACTACTTGTCACTGGAAAGAACATCGCATCAACATCATTGATACCCCGGGTCACGTTGACTTTACTGTAGAAGTAGAACGTTCGTTGCGCGTACTTGACGGTTCCGTTGCAGTATTCAGTGCTAAAGGTGGCGTTGAACCACAGTCTGAAACTGTATGGCGTCAAGCATCTACCTATGGCGTACCACGTATCGCTTATGTAAATAAGATGGATACCGTAGGCGCTGACTACTTCAATGTTGTAAACATGATGAAAGAACGCTTGGGTGCAAACAGTGTTGCTCTTCAAGTACCAATCGGCGCTGAAGATACTTTCAAAGGCATCATCGACTTGATGACTATGAAAGCCGAAATCTACATCAGCATGATGGTAAAGAATTCGAAATCACTGATATTCCTGAAGACTACGTACAAATAGTTCAAGAACGTCGTGAAATGTTAGTAGACGCTATTGCCGAAACTGACGACGAAATCATGATGAAGTACTTGGAAGGCGAAGAAATCAGCATTGATGAATTAAAAGCGGCTCTTCGTAAAGCAGTTTGTGAAAACAAATTGTTCCCTGTACTTTGCGGTTCTTCTTATAAGAACAAAGGTGTGCAGATGTTATTGGATGCAGTTATTGACTACATGCCATCTCCACTTGATATTCCAGCTATTAAAGGTGTTAACCTGATACAGGCGCTGAAGAAACTCGCCCTGCATCCGATGAAGAACCATTCTCCGCATTGGCCTTCAAAATCATGGCTGACCCTTATGTTGGTAAATTAGCGTTCTTCCGCGTATACTCCGGTTCCTTAGAATCCGTTCTTACGTGTTCAACTCCACAAAAGGTAAGAAAGAACGTATCGGTCGTATCCTTCAGATGCATGCTAACAGCCGTCAAGAAATCGAACGCGTTTACTCCGGCGATATCGCAGCTGCTGTAGGCTTGAAAGATACAACCACCGGTGATACTCTCTGTGATGAAAAGGCTCCGGTAATTCTTGAATCCATGGAATTCCCAGAACCTGTTATCTCCGTAGCAGTTGAACCTAAAACTAAAGCTGACCAGGAAAAAATGGGTATCGCTTTAGCTCGCTTGGCTGAAGAAGATCCAACCTTCAAAGTTCGCACTGATGAAGAAACCGGTCAGACAATCATTTCCGGTATGGGTGAACTTCACCTCGACATTATCGTTGACCGTATGAACCGTGAGTTCAAAGTTGAATGTAATGTTGGTAAACCTCAGGTTGCTTACCGTGAAACGATTCGCAAATCCGTTAAATCTCAAGGTAAATTCGTACGTCAGTCCGGTGGCCGTGGTCAATATGGTGACTGCTGGTTGGAATTAATTCCGCAAGAACCTGGTGCAGGCTTCGAATTTGAAAACAAAATTGTCGGCGGTGCTATTCCTCGTGAATACATTGGACCGGTTGAAAACGGTGTTAAGGAAGCTATGGAATCCGGTGTTATCGCCGGCTACCCAATGGTTGACATCAAAGTAATCGTATTTGACGGTTCCTACCATGATGTTGACTCCTCCGAAATGGCGTTTAAAATCGCCGGTTCGATGGGCTTCAAAGAAGGTGCTCGTAAAGCCGACCCAGTACTTCTCGAACCATACATGGCGGTAGAAGTTGATGTACCGGAAGAATACATGGGCGACGTAATCGGCGACTTGAACTCTCGTCGTGGTCGTATGGAAGGCATGGAAGCTCGTAACGGCAGCCAGCATATCAAAGCATTCGTTCCATTGAGCGAAATGTTCGGTTATGCAACGGACCTCCGTTCCAAAACTCAGGGTCGTGGTAACTACTCTATGACAGTAGACCATTACGAAGAAGTGCCTAAGAAAATTGCTGAAGAAATTCAAGCAAAGAAAAACGGCTAATCCCTTAAGGGTTAACACAATAAGTAAAATTTTAATTATCCGGGAGGACAATTCAAAATGGCAAAAGCAAAATTTGAACGTACTAAACCGCATGTTAACATCGTACTATCGGTCACGTTGACCATGGTAAAACTACTCTTACTGCAGCAATCACTAAAGTACTTGCTGAAGAAGGCAAAGCTCAGTTCCAGGACTACAGCATGATCGACAAAGCTCCTGAAGAACGTGAACGCGGTATCACAATCAACACTTCTCACGTAGAATATGAAACTGAAAACCGTCACTATGCTCACGTTGACTGCCCAGGCCATGCTGACTATGTTAAAAACATGATCACCGGTGCTGCTCAGATGGACGGCGCTATCTTGGTTATCGCTGCAACTGACGGCCCTATGGCTCAGACTCGTGAACACATCCTTCTTGCTCGTCAGGTAGGTGTACCTGCTATCGTTGTATTCTTGAACAAAGCTGACATGGTTGACGATGAAGAATTGATCGAATTAGTAGAAATGGAAGTTCGTGACCTCCTTTCCACTTACGAATTCCCTGGCGACGAAGTACCTATTATCGTAGGTTCCGCTTTGAAAGCTTTGGAAGGCGACGCTAAATACGTAGAAAAAATCAAAGAATTGATGCAGGCAGTTGACGACTACATCCCAACTCCTGAACGCGACACTGACAAAACTTCTTGATGCCGGTCGAAGACGTTTTCACAATCACCGGTCGTGGTACTGTTGCTACCGGTCGTGTTGAACGTGGCGAAGTTAAAGTTGGTGACACTGTAGAAATCGTTGGCTTGAAAGAAAAAGCTGAAAGCTATGTAGTTACCGGTCTTGAAATGTTCCGTAAAACTTTGGATTCCGCACAAGCTGGCGACAACGTTGGTGCTCTTCTTCGTGGTGTAGACCGTAAAGACATCGAACGTGGTCAGGTATTGGCTAAACCGGGTTCCATTCACCCACACACTAAATTCAAAGGTGAAGTTTACGTATTGACTAAAGAAGAAGGTGGCCGTCATACTCCATTCTTCTCCAACTATCGTCCACAGTTCTACTTCCGTACAACTGACGTAACCGGTGTTATCCAGTTGCCAGAAGGTACTGAAATGTGTATGCCTGGTGATAACATCACTATGACTATTGAATTGATTACACCAATCGCTATTGAAGCTGGTCTTCGTTTCGCTATCCGCGAAGGTGGCCACACAGTAGGCGCCGGTGTTGTTACTGAAATTATCGAAGGATAATTAGTAGTAAATGTAGGTCACAAACCTATACTTTGTGCAGCGCAGAGCGGCATTTGCATGCCGCTCTTGTGTTGTGTTTTTAAACTATGATATAGAAGGTTGCCTCTGCGGAGGAGAATTTCTATGGAGCAGTTCATTCATGAAATGAGCGACAGGAGGAAGTTATTCATGGCTAAACAGCAAAAAATTCGTATTCGTTTAAAATCATACGATCACAAAGCTCTTGATCAGAGCGCGGCAAAAATTGTTGACACTGCAAAACGCAACGGTGCATTAGTATCCGGTCCAATTCCATTGCCAACTGAAAAAATATTTTTACAATTCTTCGTTCACCACATGTCAATAAAGACTCTCGTGAACAATTCGAAATGCGTACACATAAACGTTTAATCGATATTCTTGAATCAAATGCGAAACAGTAGATGCTATCACCCGTCTTGAATTACCGGCTGGTGTGTCTATTGAAATAAAATTATAATAAGGAGGTGCGATTATGTCTAAAGCTATTTTGGGTAAAAAGTTAGGAATGACTCAGATCTTCACTGCTGAAGGTAAACTCGTTCCTGTCACTGTAGTGGAAGCAACCCCAAGCGTAGTAGTGCGTGTTAAAACTGTTGAATCTGACGGTTATGACGCAGTACAGCTCGGCTATGGCTCCATTAAAGAAAAACATTTAACTAAACCTGTAAAAGGCCAGTTCGACAAAGCCGGCGTAGCACCGGTTAAATATCTTCGCGAACTTCGCCTTGCTGAAGCAACTGATTACACAGTGGGCCAAACTCTGGCAGCTGATATCTTCGCAGAAGGTGAGTTGGTTGATGTTGTAGGTACAGGTAAAGGTAAAGGATTTGCGGGCACTATTAAGCGCCACAACTTCCATCGTGGTCCTGTAACTCACGGTTCCAAATCTCATCGTGAACCTGGTTCCATCGGTCCTATGATCTCCGGTGGCGGCGGTAAGGTATACAAAGGCAAGAAACTCCCTGGACAAATGGGTGGCGGCAGAGTTACCGTACAGCGCTTATCTGTAGTAAAAGTTGATGCAGACCGTAACTTACTTTTAGTTAAAGGTGGCATTCCGGGCGCTA
>ENA-OQIC01000305-OQIC01000305.1-human-gut-metagenome-genome-assembly--contig:-NODE-305-length-22064-cov-2.228108_pt1 | contig 22064 bp, 27 predicted proteins | sample MGYA00242572_ERZ504736 | MGnify/ENA primary metagenome ERZ504736 (study PRJEB26092, sample SAMD00036201) | human gut metagenome | host: Homo sapiens | study: EMG produced TPA metagenomics assembly of...
CACAATGCCACCGTCCGCATCGGCCGCGAACACGCTGGAACCGGCCGGCCGGCGCAATCGCTCGACTTGCCGGCGCAGCTCGCGGTTCTCCTCTTCCAAGGAAGGATCCGCGCGATGCCAGCAGGTTGATGCCTTCTTCCTGACTCAGCTGCTGCGCTTTCGCAAGGCGCGAGATGTCTCGCAGCGAATACCGGCGAGCGCCACCTCCGTGCGTTGCGGCACCACCAGCCCCAAACGATCGTATTGGCGGAGCGTCTGCGGATGCACGTTGGCGAGTTCGCCGCGCGACCGACCGTGAACATCGGCAGTTCGATGTCGAAACCAACTTCATCCGCCCCGTCCAGATCGGCCCTGCCGGCCACGATCGCCATTGCGCACATGTCGTACAGCATTTTGGCCTGCCGCGCCGCACGGGCTTGGGAGGTCCGGGATGCGCGTGCCATGGCAATCAGCGCTCCTTGGCAAGTTCGTCAGCGAAATCGCCGCACTCCTTGTCGAATTCCTTTGCCGCATGCTTGACTTTCAGGCTCGGCTTGTCGGGAATGCGGATTTGCACACGCCCGATCAGATCGCCGTCGCCCTGCCTGTTGGCCACGCCCCTGCCGGAGATGCGCACTTCGGTGCCGCTGGACGAGCCTGCCGGCACTTTGAAGGTGACTTCGTTGCCGTCGATATCCTGTGCGGTCACTTTCGCGCCCGCCACAGCCTGACCGACGGTGATTGGCAGATCCATGATGATGTCACGCTTGCGCAGGCTGAATTTCGGATCTTCGGCAACGTTGATCTGCAGGTACAGATCGCCGTTTTTTCCGCCGTTACGACCCGGCTTGCCCTTGCCTGGAATACGGATTTTCTGCCCGTCACGCACGCCCGCTGGAACATGCGTCTTGAACTTTTTTCCGTCGGCAGACAGTGAAACCGTTGCCCCCTTGACCGACTGGCGGAAAGTCAGATTGATCTTGGAATTGCGGTCTTCGCCATCTTCCGGCTGCGCAGCCTGCTCGTAGCTGCCCCCGTAGGTTGCCAGCCCCGGCAGGCCACCAGCGCCGCCACCGAACATCGAGAAAATATCGTTGATATTCGGATTGCCGCCACCGGTCTGGAAGCGGATGCGCGAGCCATTGCCGCCCGTGCCATACGCTCCAGCGCCAGCGCCACCGCCGAACATCGAGCCGAAAATGTCGGAGAATGCCCCCGCGTCGAATCCGCCCGCACCGGAGCCGCCGGCGAAGCGCGCGCCGCCCATGCCGAACTGACGGATGGCGTCGTACTTCTGGCGGTTGTCTTTGTTGCTGAGCACGTCGTACGCTTCGGAAATGTCTTTGAACTTTTCCTCCGCTTCCTTGGTCTTGTTCAGATCAGGATGGTACTTGCGCGCCAGCTTGCGGTACGCTTTGGTAATCTCATCGTCCGTGGCGTCTTTGGAGACACCGAGGACCTTGTAGAAATCCTTGCTCAGCCATTCATTCTCAGCCATGATGTGCCTCCTTTCACGAGGTTGCTGATGTCAAATGCCTGTTGTTGTTGAAATCGCTGTCACTGCGCTAGCTCTGCGGGGACGCCACGACCACGCGAGCCGCGCGAATCACGCGGTCGCCGATACGGTAGCCGGCTTCCACCACGGTGTCGACGGTTTCCTTCTCGGCCTGCGGATCCGGCTTGTGCAGGATCGCGTCATGCTTGGTCGGGTCGAAATCCTCGCCTTTTTCGCCGAACTTCTCGACGCCGAACTTTTCGAACGCCTTGTCGATTTTGGCGGAAACGGCTTTGAAGGATTCGTCCATTTCGCTGTGTTCGCGAATGCGATCGATGTCATCAAGTGCCGGCAGCAGTGCGGTCAGCACGTCGATGATGCCGTGCTGGCGGAAGCGTTCCTGCTCCTTCTGCGAACGATTGCGGAAGTTGATGAATTCCGCACGTTCGCGCTGAAGGGCTTCCAAGTATTCCGCCGCTTCCTTCTTGGCCTGGCCAAGCGGAGTCAGCGTATCTTCACCATCTTGCGTCGCACCATCCGCAGCATCGCCGTTTTCTTGCGATTCGGAAGATGCTGCGTTCGCTGCAGTTGCTGCAGAATCTGCAGAATCGGAAGTTGCACTTGCTGCAGAATCGCCATTATTCTGCGATTCCTGCGATGCACCGGCTGCAGGGGCGGCCTGCCCGGACAGGTTGTCCATGTCGGGCAGGTCGTTCAGATATTCGTCCTTGTTGAAGTCGGACATGATTACTTGTTGTCCTTGTCGTCATCGTCCACGACTTCGGCGTCAACCACGTCGTCGTCAGCGGGAGCGGAACCGGCGGCACCTGCGGCGCTGCGGCATCGGCGGCACCTGCTGTGCGTAGAGGCCTGGCCGATCTTCTGGCGGAGGTCATCAGCTCGCTCTGGGCGGACTTGATCTTCTCAATGTCCTCACCCTTCAGGGCTTCCTTGAGCTCGTTGACCTTATCGGTGACTTCCTTGGCCACATCGTCGGAGAGCTTGTCTTTATTGTCGTTGACGAGCTTCTCGGTCTGATAGGCGAAGGATTCGGCCTGGTTGCGGGTTTCGGCGTCTTCCTTGCGCTTCTTGTCTTCGGCTTCGTGAGCTTCGGCTTCCTTGACCATGCGGTCGATTTCGTCCTTGCCCAGGCCGGAACCGCCGGTGATGGTCATGGACTGTTCCTTGCCGGTGCCTTGTCCTTGGCGGACACGTGCACAATGCCGTTGGCGTCGATATCGAAGGTGACCTCGATCTGCGGAACGCCACGCGGAGCCGGAGCGATGCCGGTCAGCTCGAAGGTGCCCAGCGGCTTGTTGTCGCGAGCGAACTCACGCTCGCCCTGATAGACCTGGATGAGCACGGACGGCTGGTTGTCTTCAGCGGTGGAGAAGACCTCGGAACGCTTGGTCGGAATGGCGGTGTTGCGGTCGATGAGCTTGGTCATGATGCCACCCTTGGTCTCGATGCCGAGAGACAGCGGGGTCACGTCGATGAGCAGCACGTCCTTGCGGTCGCCCTTGATGACGCCGGACTGCACGGCTGCGCCGACGGCCACGACTTCATCCGGGTTCACGGACTGGTTGGCTTCCTTACCGCCGGTAAGCTCCTTGACGAGCTCCTTGACGGCCGGCATACGAGTGAACCGCCGACGAGCACCACATGGTCGATGTCGGAAACACCGATGCCAGCGTCGTGCAGCACGTTGTTGAACGGGGTGCGGCAGCGGCCCAGCAGGTCGGAGGTCATGCTCTCGAAGTGGGCACGGGTCAGGGTTTCGTCCAGGTGCACCGGAGTGCCGTCAGGGGTCATGGCCAGATACTGCATGGAGATGGAGGTGCTCGAAGAGGAGCTCAGCTCCTTCTTGGCCTGCTCTGCGGCTTCCTTCAGGCGCTGCAGGGCGATCTTGTCCTTGCTCAGGTCGATGCCGTACTTGTTCTTGACTTCGCCGACGAGCCAGTCGATGATCTTCTGATCCCAATCGTCGCCGCCCAGGTGGTTGTCGCCGTTGGTGGCCTGCACTGAATGGTGGAGAAGCCGTCGTCGTCCTTGCCGATCTCCAGCAGGGACACATCGAAGGTGCCGCCACCGAGGTCGAAGACCAGGATGGTTTCGTCTTCCTTGCCCTTTTCGAGGCCGTAGGCCAGTGCGGCTGCGGTCGGCTCGTTGATGATACGCAGGACGTTCAGGCCCGCATGGTGCCGGCGTCCTTGGTGGCCTGACGCTGGGCGTCGTTGAAGTATGCCGGGCAGGTGATCACGCGTCGGTGACCGGTTCGCCGAGGTAGGCTTCGGCGTCGCGCTTCAGCTTCATCAGCACCTGTGCGGAGATCTCCTGCGGAGTCCACTTCTTGCCGTCGATTTCAACGGTCCAGTCGGTGCCCATGTGGCGCTTGACGGAGCTGATGGTGCGGTCGACGTTGGTCACGGCCTGACGCTTGGCGACTTCGCCGACGAGGATCTCGCCGGACTTGCTGAATGCCACGACGGACGGCGTGGTGCGAGCGCCTTCAGCGTTCACGATAACGGTGGGCTGGCCACCTTCAAGAGTTGCGATGCAGGAATTAGTAGTACCCAGATCGATGCCAACTGCGCGTCCCATAACTTGTCTCCTTTGTAGATAGGTTCGCTATGTGTTTTCTGTTCTATTCGTTCTTTCGCCCGAGTTTCGGTTTGCCGCCTCCCGGACTTTCCAAAACTTGAGCCTACACCACTCAACTTTGAATCGCAAGCGATTATTCCCAAATCTACAAAAAGTTGAGCTCCCTTCGCTCAACTTTTTATCAGACACAATCTCAAGACACGATTTCAAGGCGCGATCACCATCGAACATCAATCAAATCGCAATCTCAACAAAACCTGCCATCTCACCATCGGCAGGGCGCGAACGCAATCCGTCAACGTTTCAACTGCCTTTCGTTGACGAATCGCCATTAACTGCAATCAACCGGCCAAATCAGGCCGCACCGGAACCCGCGTTCGGATTAGCCAGATTGGCGGCGACCGGCGCGAGAAGCACACGACCCGTACCGCGATACACGTTGACCAAGCCCTCGCCGCTCGCAGCCGAACCGATCAGCGTCTTCGTGGAACGCTCGACCGTGAACTGCAGGCCGTTCGTCCACGCGATCGCAAAATTGCCGTCCACCTTCAGCTCGTCGTTCTCCAAATCGACGGTCACGATTTCGGAAGCGGGCACCGGCGACTCCAACGCAACCGTTCCCTGGCCCATCAGCGACAGGTTGAACAGGCCCTCGCCGCCGGCCACCATCGCGCTCGGACGCGAAACCATAACCGCATGCTGCTGAATCGTGGTTTCGCAAGCGTAGAACAGGCCGTCGTTCACGGTGATGGCGCCGCCCATCTGGCTCGGATCGAGCAGCAGCACATGACGGTAGGTCGGTTCGAGCACAACCACGCCATTGCCCACGTATTCCGGCTTGACCGCGGACTCGTTGGTGACCGCGCCACGCGCCAGCTTGCCGATGAAATCGCCAACGCCCTTCACACCGGTCGTCACTTCGACATGGCCGACGGTCCACTGCATGGCGCCCGCCTGCACAACCGCGCCGGTCTTGCCATTGAGATTGCAGACCAGTTGACGGCGGCGCACGTTCATTTCGGACGCATAGTAGGCGTCCATGGCGCTGCCGTACGTCACGGAAAAATCGCGCTTCCACTCCATGACCTGGAAAATGCCCTGCTGCGCGACAATTGCGGCATCGTCATTATCCGTCAGATTGTAAATACGCACGAATGCTCCTTTGCTGGTAATACTTTGTTGATAATACTTTGGATGTCGAGAGATAATCTCCCGGTTTGCGAGATAGACATCTCGAAGGATATTGTCTCACAACGCTTGTTGCGTTGAATGACCCATCTCATTTTGGATTTGCGGCCCGCCCTGTCTGCATTGACCTCACGATTTCGATTTGGCGACCTCACGATTCGGAAAAAGGCTTAAAAAATGAAATCGTGAGGTCAGACCACAAATCGTGAAGTCACCAAACCTGAATCGTGCGATGAAGCAAAAGATCCGGACCACACTGCAATGCGTGCGATCCGGATCTTATTTGCGATCTTCAGTTTTTCAATCTTCAGTTATGATCTTCAGCTGCGATCTTCAGATCTCTTCAGATTTTCAGCGGCTGATCTTGGCGTCTTGACGATCATCGCGATTGCGGCCGGATCGTTCTCGACGGTCTGGTAGCCATTTCCTTGGCCTGCTCCCACACGGTCTTGCCAGCGCATTCGCCGCCCTGCACGGTCTGGCGGAAGTACTTGGAACCACCGCCGATGGTCACGTCAGCGCGGGTATCGAGCAGCTGCTCGGAAATGGAACCGATGCCGCCGTTTTCCTTGAGCTGGTTGGCAAGGCAGCGCTTGAGCGCGTCGTTGGAGCTGCCGTCGGTCTTGCCTTGCGGGCCGTAGCAGCCACGCTCGGTGGAGTGCGATTCGAGCACGGCCGGGGTGGCGTACTGGCCCGGTGCCGCAAGCGCGCCGAGCGTTGCAACGGAAGCGATTGCTGCAATCGCTCCTTTGAGAGCCTTTCGATTGCTCATCTTTTTCTTCTTTCTTCAGCCTGTGCTGTACTGCAATCTCCACGCCAGGTTTCGCAAACCAACCTCCGAGGCGTTTTGGACGAACGAAACGTGAACTCTCGTCTTCACAAAGTGAACACTTATCTCAAATCCTCTTTCCGTCAACCATCATCCCAATACCCCTTAAATACTGAATTATGACTCATGCTTTTGTCGCATAAAGGGCAAACGGTCAGGCAGGGGCGCGGCGCGTCAGGAAGAGGCGCGGGCGGAACGAGTGGCCTTGACGGCTACGAAGAGGCTGCGAATCAGCAGCACGCACAGATAGCAGGCGAACAGAATCGAGCCGACACGGGGCGAGACCGCGCCCGCTATCCACGTACCGAATGGCGCGGTAACGGCAGCCACCAAGCCAATAATCAGCGCGGCCTTCACATGTACCAGCTTGCGTTTCAGGTTTGCCACGCTCGTCGTGATCGAGTTCGGGAACATGGCCAGCAGCGACGTGCCTCGCGCAATCAGATCGGAAGCGCCGAACAGCATCGATAGCGCGGGCACGGCGAGCGCCCCGCCGCCAATCCCCAGCAGTCCCGCCAATATGCCAATCACCACGCCCAGCAGCGCCAGGCAAACTCCGGTCAGCGCACTCATCGCAATGTGCTGGTCGCGCGACGGCACAAAACTTATCTGGTTCACCACCACAAACACGAGGAACACTACGAAAATCCATCGCAATACGAGTTCCGTCAAGCGCGAGAGCAGCCAGCTGCCAATCTGCCCGCCCACAAACATGCCGCAAAACAGCAGCAGCGCGGCGAGCCAGTCCACGTTTCCGCAAGTCGCGTAAGAAATGACGCCGGAAATCGAGGTCGGTACGATCGCAAGCATTGACGTCGCCGCCGCATTGCGTTGCGTCAGTCCGAGCCATACCAGCGCGGCACGATCACCGTGCCACCGCCGATGCCGAACATGCCTGACAGCAGTCCTACTGCCACGCCGACGATCACCAGCACCGCAATGCCTCGCGCGGATTCGTCGAGTCCCGCAGGATCCGCGCCAAACAGTCGATCCGCTTTCCCGCCGAATTTCCCGCTCGGCTGCACACTCGATCGCACACTTTCTTCAGCGCGTTCAACACTTTCAGCATTCGAAATATTGGAAATATCCGATTTCTTCATCTCTCCCCTACCATCGCACTTTCTTCATCTTGCGATAATTGCGATAGTACATTCCCGCACATCGCAGCGTCGCAAGACCGGCAGAATACGAGAAGGAAGAAGAGAAACTACGCCCGCCTGCCGGACGAGTGGCGCCCGGCAGCCACGCGATCGGCATTCACGATGCGCCCGCGCCGCCACAGCCGTGCCAGCCATACTCGTTACAATCAACAATCACAAATCAACCATGGAAATCTCATAACCTCGCAACAGGCGGCAAAACCTCCGACCACAGGGATAAATTTCAGGCTCGCACACTCTCCAACAGCTACATATGAGACAAGGGCGCGTAAGGGAGCGAGCCGTGACAACCAAGGTTGCGAAATGAACTATGATGATGGTTGCAAGCCCCGCATCCTACGAAGACGGCAAGTACCCGAGCGAAACCGGAAAATCCACTCCGGATCGCACCTCACGCGGTCGGCAAAAAGCGAGTCACCGTCTCTACGACGCCCAAGACACGCAACGGAACTTGTGCAGACACCACCAGCAGCGTTGTGCAGACGGCGGCAGCTGGCAGTATGTGCAAAATACCCCCGTATTGTCGGTGTGAAATTAAACGGCAAGTACGGAGGCATGAAGAAGAGCGGCAGAAAAATCAGCGATCTCCGCCGTAGACGGAGTCGGTGCCGCGGAGCACAAGCTGGCACGCACCACCTCATACGGATTTTCGAGAGTCTCCCCCGCAATCAGCTTCACGGCCTTCCGCGCTGCGGCACGACCCATGGCGAACGGATCCTGACGCATGGTCGTCAGGTTCACGGTGTCGGCATATGCGGAATCGTCGAAGCCGATGATCGAATAGTCGCGCGGCGTGCGATGCCCATACCGGTCAAGGCGCAGCACGAGCGGAATCGCCATCATATCGGTCTGGCAGCAAATGCCGTCGGGGAACTCATCCAACGCAAGCAGCGCGGTCAACGCCGAATCGGCGAACGTTTTGCCGCGCGGCACGGAAAGCACGCGCCACTTGAAATCGTGCGTGCCCTCCATGGTCTTGCATGCGCGAATGAAGCCCTGCCCGCGCGCGTCGATCGACGAATTGATCGAATCGACTGCATCGGAGCACACGTACACAATGTTTTTGTGCCCAAGATTGATCAGATGCTGCGCGGACGAGAACATGCCGTCTTCATCGTCGATGGAGATCGTTGCGTCGAAGCCTTCCTGCGATGGCGTGTTGATGCCGATGATCGGCACATGAATACGCTGCAGCTGCTGGATTTCCTCCGGCTCGACGCCGAACGACGTTACGAACACGGCGTCGACGTTGCGTCGCACCGGAAGATTCGTAAAGAAGTCACGCCTGTTCTCACCGGTATCGACATGCTGGAACAGAGAGATGTCGTATCCGGCATCATGCATGACGGAATTGATTCCAGCGAATACTTCCATATTGAACCAGCTGGTGATTTCCTCATTCATCAGCATGGCGACACGGTACGTTTGCCCTGACTTCAGTGACGTCGCGGAACGGGAGATATTAAAATCCAACCGGTCCGCGACGTCGAGCACCTTGCGCCTGGTACGCTCGGAAACGAGCTCCGGACGCGTGAACGCGCGCGAAACCGTCGAAATCGACACTCCTGCGGCCTTGGCCACCTCACGAATGCCAGCCTTGTCCATGTCAGCCCCTTTGCAGCTCACAGCATCATCGCACTCCTGCCAACAGTGGAACGGGGGTATTTGGAGCGACGACGCTCTCTCAATCTGTGTTCATTATAGTGCGAACGTTGTCAAAACTCTCGCAATATGATCAAATTTCATGCGACAGCCGCGCAAATCAGCAAAATTACCGGATAGAAGGCATAGAACATCCACTTAGTCCATGAATGTTTGTATCCGAGTTTGCCATTGTAGTAGTGCACGAATGCAACACCGACGCCAGGCGCAATCATCATCACCGCACCGAACAGACCGGCCGTGAACATCATGGTGTTTCCACGCGAGCGCATCAGCCAGAAAATCAGCACGAAACCAAGCGTCACCGCACCCAGCTCATCAGATGCTGGCGCAGTCCGACACGCAACAGCAGATCCCACAATACGGCAACCACTACCAGCACAATGTCGGAGATCACGAGCATGGCACCTTGGTAGCGCTGCGCCACCCATTTCATTGCTGCGAGCATGGCGAAGGCGATGAACAGGCCGAACACCGGATTCTGCGAGCCGAAATCGAACGGCTTGCCCGAAGTGGCGAGATCGTACGGCACTTCGGCGATTAGTGCCAACAACAGCAGCTGCACGCCGTATGCCACGCGATTGCGCGTCTGCTGGAAGCCTTGCACCAGCAGCCACGCGTAGATCGGCGCGGCAAACCACGACACCACTTCGCATAGCACCATGGCCGTAAGCGACGTCATGTTGCTCGTGTCGGATCCGAAAATCAGTGGCACCAGCGTGGTACTGCCGGCGGAAAGCACCAGCGCCACCGCGCCGATTATCTTGAGCTGGAATACGCTCAATCCGCGGCGCTGCTTTTTCTTGCGGCGCATGCCCGCAAAGCCGATCTGGTCGGCGACGTCGGTTCCGGCGCCCGTTTTCGGTGTAGCTTCCATAAGTCCTCCTCGAGTTTTCCTCGATTCCATCGCGCAAGCATCATGCGCGCACGTAATCGTCTGCGCGCACTGTGCCACGTCACGACATTACGCCGCGGTATCGCGTTGCGGCATCGCTGCCATATGCGGAACTTCGCGTCTCACGCGCTTGCACAGCATTCCGCGCAATATGTTTTTCACGTAACCCCTGTGCGACATGTTTCACGCGATTGTTTCACACTATGTCTTTCGTGCTTTCACGTAGCTTTACTCGCATCATCTTGCCATTGTTGCAAAAATCCTGCGAACGTATGCTGCAAATGTATGCAACATACCTTACACGCTTTACGAAAGGTGACCCCCGTAAACGTGGCGCACGCCGCGCAATACGCGCAACGCAACGCACGCCCCGCAATACACGAGCAGTACGCACGCAATGCGAAAGATCAGGCGTTCAGCACGTAATCCAGCAATCCTTCATAATCGGCACCCTTAAACGAACGCACCGCATAACTCGACGCATCCGGATCGTCGGCCGGCGAAATCTCCGTGCGGAAATACACGCCGTCGATGCCCGCCGAACGCGCACCGATAACATCGTTCTTCTCGTCATTGCCCACCATCAGCGCATGCTTGGCGGTAACGAATTCACGGTCGAGCGCCAGCATATACAAATCGCGCGCGGGCTTGCGAATCTTTTCCTCGCTGGAGATGATCACGTCGTCAAGCACGCTGGCGAGTCCCGTCATTTCCAACTCGGCACGGGTATAGCAGGATTGCGCGTTGCTGAGCAGCGCCACGACAATGCCGGCTTCCTGCAGTTTTTCAATCATTTCCAGCGCACCCGGATACAGGCGGATCATGCTGGTGCTACCCTGACGGAACGCCCACGCGGCCTTTTGAGCGGCCTGCGGCAACGCCAGCAACCGTTCCGCCTCGTCGTTGCGATTCATGAGCAGCGAGCGGTACACCGGCAGCACGTCGAACTCGTCCCACCCATTGCGAACGATGGCATGATTCGACTGATGCAGCATTTCGCGCGCCTCAAGTTTTTCGAAACGTTCACGCAGTGCCTCAACCGAATCGTATTGCGCTCCAAGCTCGCAAGCGGTGTCATACAAGGCCTGCCAGGCCGCGTCGCACTGTTCGTCGGTACGTATGTCAATAAGCGTTCCATACAGATCGAAGAACACAACCTCATATTTAGGGGTATGCGTCACGTTTTCCATAGCAGGTCCTTTCATCGGCATCGTCGCCGCTTTACCGGCGGCGGCGATTGCCACTTTGCAGCCGCCGCCCTTGCAAACCAATGCGTTACATGCGTTATACACGAGGTTACCGCAACCGCCAGATTGCAAACGTATGCGGTGGCACGATCAAATAATCGCCATCTCCCGCACTGATGCACGCCGCGGATGCGTTTGTGGACGAACCCATGCCGCACCACACGCGAGACGACTCCGAAACCGGCGCAACCGCAGTCGAGGCAACGTCAATCGCGCCAATATGACGTCCCGGATTCACCGCCACCAAGTAGTCGCCGACCCGGAACACCAGTTCGTCGCCTTCCACGCTGACGATCACACGATCGCCGTCAAACCATTCCGCCGAGCTCTTACGCAAGGCGATCAGTTTCGTGTAATACTCCACCAGACCGCGCATGCGCCAGGCACGAGTCCAATCAAGCCAATTCAGCTCGCGCGCCGAATCGTACGAATCGGAATTGCCGTATTTCGTACGCGCGAACTCCTCGCCAGACAGCATGAACGGAATGCCCGCGGAAGTGAGCACAATGCCCGCCGCCATACGATTCGCATCCATCACCGTGGCCATGGCCCCGGCAATCGCGGAACCGGCCGAGGCGAGCCCAGCTTCCGAAAGATCGGCGTCATACAACGCCTTCGGCACGTCCACGGAATTCTCGTTGTCGCCTTCACTAACGGCGCTGCCCAGCGATTTCGCGGCAAGACTTGCGCAAAGCTTGTCCCACAAGGTCAGATCGTCATGCGCGGAAACATACTGGATCACTTGACCCGCAACACCTTCCGGCTGTTTGCTGGCGCGCCAGGCGTTCACCGCGTCGCGCACGGAGGCCGCATTCTCATGCATACCCCCGTTAACGTATCCGGGACGGTCCGAGAAGAACACATGCCCCTTGATGCGTCTCGCGTGGTGTCGCAAAATGCCCGATGCGATTATCAAGCTGCGGCAATCCGCCTTGTCGGCAAGCACGGTGCCCGGCAAAGCCGCGGTAGCGCTGGCCGACCACGGTTCGCCATACATAAGAATGCTCGGCCCACGGTCGGGGATTTCGTCCAAAGCGGCGCGCACGGCGTTCATGGTGTCGACGTCGATCAGCCCATCAGGTCGAATCGGAAGCCGTCAAGATGGTATTCCCTCGCCCAATACGCCACGGATTCCACCACAAAACGGCGGAACATCGCACGTTCCGTGGCCATATCGCATCCGCATCCGGAGCCGTTCGACAACGCCCCGTTCGGCTTGCGACGCAGGAAGTATTCGGGCACGATGCGCTCGAACCAGTTGTCGGGCGAGAACATGTGATTGTAGACCACGTCCATAATCACTTTGATGCCGGCATTATGCAACGCCTGCACCATCTGCTTGACCTCGCGGATGCGCACGGACCCGTCATACGGATTCGTGGAGTACGATCCTTCAGGAACGTTGTAATTGACGGGATCGTAACCCCAGTTGTATCGGCTGCAGATCGTTTCGTCGACGGAACCGAAATCGTAGATCGGCATCAGCTGCACCGCGGTAATGCCAAGCTTTTTGAGATACGACAATCCCGTCGGAAAATCAGGATGACCGTCCAACGTCGTTCCCAGGTCGGTGAACGCAATATTTTCCACGATGGGATTCGGGGAATCCTCCGCGGGATCGTTGCTGAAATCGCCGACATGCGTTTCCCAAACAACCGTTTGCGCAATTGGCACTTCCGGCATGCGATCGGCATCCCAACCTTCGGGATCGGTGCGAGGCAAGTCGACGACCATGCTTCGACGGCCGTTCACGCCAGCCGCGTGCGCCCATGGATCGGCAACGCCATCGCACTTCGGAAACAGCGGTGGCAACGACGGTAGGACGCAGTCATATCCACTTTCAAACACCTTGCAAACGATAGGCAAACAGAAAAAGCATTTTCACTATCTAACGTCCATAAAGTAGTTAAGAAATCGCAATACTTCAACGTTTACACCCAATAACACGCCTATTGAAAACGATGTCATCATATGCTACAGTACATAGCAGAACGGTTGGCATACGCACCGAAGCGCGCCAATCGCGTGGCAATGCAGCATCATCGGCCAGCAACGGCCCCGGAAAGAAGGAACCTATGACGGCAACCCAGCAAACCGAAAGCGCGGAACGCATCGCACGACCGCTTATTCAGCTCGCCAAACTCAACGGCATCTCAACGTCGTATATCGACCAGCTCGGCACCTACGTGGAAATCCGCGACGAAGTGCTCGTCTCCGTACTTGCGGCGCTCGGCGTGGACGCATCCAGCGATGAAGCGATCGCGGCATCGTACGAACTCACCAAGCAGCGCATCGCAGACACCCTTGTGGAACCGACCATCGTGAAGTTCATCGGCAAGGAAGCGACCACGCGATCCGCGCGAAGGGCCACGACGTGACGCTACGCCTGTTGCTTGAGGACGGCACGCGGTATGAGGGCAACCTGTGCATGTATTTGGCCCCGCAGACCGACGGCTCGCTCACGCTCACCCTGCCGGACGACATTCCCGCCGGCTACCACACGCTGCGCGTCAACGCGGGCCGCTGCACGGCGAGGCGCGACTGATCTGCGCCCCGCACGCGTACCGCTGCCGCCTGCGGTTGCCGAAAGCAGCGTTGGGGTTGGATGGCGCAAATGTATTCCATCCGCTCCGCCGAATCGTGGGGCGTGGGCGACTACGGCGATCTGAAGCTGCTGCTCACCGACGCCGCCGAAAAGTCGCATGCCGATTTCATGCTCATCAACCCGATCCACGCAACCGCGCCGGTCGAGCCGCTCGAACCGTCGCCGTACCTGCCGGAATCGCGCCGATTCATGAACGTCACCTACATTCGCCCGCAGGATATCGAGGAATATGCGGGGCTTGACGAGGCCGCGTTGGCCGAAGTCGAGCGCTTGCACGCCGAAGTCGCTCCCGCCAACGACAATGCCGACGAACTCGACATCAACTCCGCGTGGTGGCACAAGCGCCAGGCGCTGCAGCTCGTGTTCAAGGTGCCGCGTTCCGCCGAGCGTCAGGCCGCATTCGAAGCGTTCAAGGAGGCGGCCGGCCCGGATCTGCGCGCATTCGCCGCGTGGTCGGTGGCCTTCCAGATGTGGGGCGCCCCATGGGAGGGCACATGGTTCGCGGAGACGAACCGTGATTCGCCGGAAGTGGCCGAACTCATGCGCGATCATGCCGACATGGTCGAATTCGAATGCTGCTGCAGTGGATCGCCGACGAACAGGTGACCGCCGCGCAGAACGCCGCACGCGAAAGCGGCATGGCATTGGGCCTCATGCAAGACATGGCTGTGGGCGTGCACTCGCTGGGCGCCGACGTGTGGTGGAATCCGGAACGCTTCGCCGTCGGCAGCGTCACCGTTGGCTGCCCGCCGGACTTCTACAACCAGCAGGGCCAGGACTGGGGCCAGCCGCCGTTCAATCCGAACTATCTCGCCAAAACCGGTTATGCGTGTACCGCGAAATGGTGCACAACATGTTCTCGCACGCGGGCGCGGTGCGCATCGACCATGTGCTCGGCCTGTTCCGCCTGTGGTGGATTCCGCAGGGCGAAGGCGCACGCGGCGGCGCATACGTCACCTACGACTATGAGGCGATGATCGCGATCCTCACGATCGAGCTTCCCGCGTGAACGGCCTAGTGGTCGGCGAAGACCTCGCACCGTGCCGGATTACGTGCGCACCGTGCTTGCCGAGCACGGTCTGCTCGGCTGCACGGTGGAATGGTTCGCCCGTGTGGACGACTCCCCCAACGCCGGCGACCCGTATGCCGATCCGGCCGATTACCGCGAGTATGCGTTGGCATCCGTCACCACGCACGATCTGCCGCCGACCGCAGGCTACCTGCAGTTCGAGCATGTCAAGCTGCGCGAAGAACTGAACCTGCTCACCGGTCCGGTCGAGGAATTCCAGGCGTCCGCAACCGCGGAACGTCAGGCCATGCTTGACCGACTGGTCGAAAGCGAACTGATCACGCCGGAAATCGCCGCGGACGTCGACGACCATATTCAAGAGATCGTCGAGGCGATGCACAAGATGCTGCTCCGCTCGCCATCCGTGCTTCTGCAGGCGGCGCTGGTGGACGGCGTCGGCGAAACCCGTTCGCAGAACCAGCCGGGCACGTCCAGCGAATACCGCAACTGGCGCGTGCCGCTGGCAGGTCCCGACCACAAGGCGGTGCACACCGACGAAGTGTTCGACCTGCCTCGCGTGAAGTCGCTTTCCGCCATCATGAACGGCGAAAAGTAAGCTTCCTCCGATGGTGATTTCACGAAAATAAGATTTCCTTATGCAACACCACAAAGTCCCGTCAAACGAAATATTTGACGGGACTTTTCTTTATCTGCATTCAACGCTCCGTTCAATGACAACGATAACAGGAGTTTTTTGCAAGAAATAGTATGCGCTAAACGGTTTTATGTATGACAACGATTGCCGCACCGCCGAGTAGACTGGTACGCATGAAGTTCCTATCACCCGACTCCGGCTTTATGCGCGGCCTCAGCGACGCCGTCGACGCGATTTGGATCAACATCCTCATGTTGGTCACCAGCATTCCGATCGTCACCATCGGCGCGGCCTTGACCGCCGGTCACGATGCGGCACGACGCTCGCTCGCAGGCGAAGGCACCGTCACCCGCAATTATTTCGCCGCATTCCGGTCAAACTTCGTAAAGGCAACCGGCTATTGGCTGATTTTCGGCATTGCAGGGGCGATCAGCGTGTACTCATGGATCGTGCTGCAGATCACGCCGCTGCTGATTCCGAAATTCGCGTTGAGCATCGTATGGGTCATCGGATTCGAATGGATATGGGCATTGCAGTCACGCTTCGAAAACTCGTTCTGGCGCACGCTCGGCAACGCTTCGTATTCGGCGTGAGCAATATCGGGCACACGCTCGGCATGGCCGCCATCGACGCGGTCTATATCGCACTGCTGGTCGGCAGCTGGTTTTACATGCCGCAAGGCCTGTTCCTGCTACTCGTTTTGGGCTACGGCACCATGATTATGATTCATGTGCCGATTTTCGAGCACGTGTTCCGCAAATATGTGAAGTAGTTTTCTGATTCGGATATGAAAGAGCCCGCCTTGCGGCCGGGCTCAATGCTACCTTCGCGAGCCTATCGGCCTCGCTCAGGCTGTGCATGGACAGCGCACTGCGCTGTCCCACAAGGATGATCTTCGATCATCCCTTGACTGCACCAGCCATTACACCCTTGACAATGTGCTTCTGGCAGATGAGATAGAAGACGATGATCGGGATGATGGCCATCACCAGGCAGGCCATCATGGCACCCATATCAACGGAACCATAACCGCCCTTGAGGTACTGAATAGCCACGGAAATCGTCTTGTACTTGCCCAAATCGAGCGTCAGATACGGCAGCAGGTAGTCGTTCCAAATCCACATTGCCTGCAGAATCGCAACAGACACGATCGACGGCTTCATAATCGGCACCACGATCTGGAAGAAAATGCGAGGCACGGAAGCGCCGTCAATCATTGCGGACTCTTCCAACGACTGCGGAATGCCCTTGACCACACCGGTGAAGATGAACACGGCCAGGCCTGCGCCGAATCCCAAGTACACAATGCACAAGCCCCACGGAGTGTTGAGCTTCAGCATATCGGCGAGCTTCGAAAGCGTGAACATCACCATCTGGAACGGCACGATCATGTTGAACAGGAACAGCGTGTACAGCAGCTTCGCAGCCCAGTTGTTCACACGCACGATCCACCATGCGCACATCGAAGTGCACACCAAGATCAGAATCACCGAGCCGACCGTGATCAGCAGGGTCCAGCCGAAGCTGGCGAAGAAATTCGTGGTTTCAATGCCACGGGTATAGTTTTCCAATCCAACGAACGCCTTGCCGGTCGGAATGGAGAACGCATCACGCGAAATATACGCCTTCTGCTTGAAGGAGTTGATGATCACCAGCACGATCGGGAAGACCCATGCCAGCGACACCAAGGAAAACAGTACGGTCCACAATCCGCCATGCTTGACCTTCTCTCCGGAAATCATGCTTCCACCTCCTTGGAAGTCGTCAGCTTATTCTGAATCAGCGCAACAATCGCGACAAGCACGAAGAACAGCACTGCCTTGGCCTGTCCAACGCCTTCCCAGCCGACACGGCCATAGAAGGTACGGGTGATGTTCAGCGCCAAGCCTTCAGACATGTTCGACGGAGCGCCGTTCGTCAATGCGAGGTTCTGGTCATACAGCTTGAATCCGTTGGTCACGCACAGGAACGAGCACACGGTAATCGACGGCATCATCAACGGAATGATGATCTTGAACATGGTCTGCGTGCCGTTCGCGCCATCCACGGAAGCCGCTTCAAGCACATCGGTCGGCAGCGACTGCATGCCGGCGATGTAGATGATCATCATGTAGCCGATCTGCTGCCAGCACACCAGTACGACCAGACCCCAGAAGCCGTACGTCGCGCTATAGGTCAGCGAGCGCGCCAGTGCGCGAGAATGCCGTTGAGCAGCAGCATCCAGATGTAGCCCAGAATGATGCCGCCGATCAGGTTCGGCATGAAGAACACCGAACGGAAAATGTTCGATCCCTTGATCGCCTTGGTGAGCATGTAGGCGATGAAGAACGCGACCACGTTGATCACAATCGTGGTGACGATCGTCAGCAATGTGGAGAAGCCCAACGCGTGCAGGAATTCCTTGTCCTGCAGTGCGCGGGTGTAGTTCTTAAGCCCTACGAACTCGGCGTCGGTAACCGTTGTGAACTTGCAAAAGCTCAGGTAGACGCCCATGATGAATGGAACGACGAATCCAATAATGAATGCGGCGAACGTTGGCAGCGCAAACAGCGCCCACCATTTCCGTATCGCCTTGCCAGCCATGCTGATCATAGCCTGCCTGCTTTCTTTCCTTCTCCATTCCGATCACCGCGGCACCGCGGTGCGGAATTCCTGCAATTGTTGGCCGAATCAGCGGATCACTGCTCTGTTCTCCACCTTTCCGGCATTTACACTCGTCATGATAAACGGCATGACACGAAATGTCAAACGTTGTCATTTTTGCATGTCTTGAGACGCAAATTTACCAACGTTGCCATGTTTTTTGATTATCAAACTCGTTGTAATATCAAGCATTTTAAGCCTCTTCTGCTATAATGAAAACGTTTGTAATGCATGTATTGCAAAGACGTCGCAATACAGTATGTTGGAACGTAAGCAGTCACAAGGAAAAACATGAAAAGCAGTATTCAAGATGTAGCGCAGCTTGCGCACGTATCCATTTCAACGGTTTCGCGTTCCTTCACACGCCCGGATCTCGTGTCGAAAGCCACCCGAGACAAGGTGATGAAAGCCGCGGACGAGCTGAACTTCTCCATTTCACGTTCCGCAGCCGCGCTGAAAACCGGTCGCGCGCTACGCATCGCGGTCCTGGTTTCCGGACGGCTCAACCTGTGGTTCAGCTCATCCATCATCGAAGGCTCAACCAGATCTTCCACGACGAGGGATACGACATTTCCATCTACCAGATGTCGAGCATCGAGGAACGTCGTGAATTCTTCGACATGCTGCCGGTGCGCCGCAACGTCGACGCGGTAATCGTCATTTCCTTCGATATCGACGCCAACGAGATCGATCAGCTCAAGTCCGTCAATGTGCCAATCATCGGCATCAACTCGAGTCTGCCGGAAGAGCGCGGTTTCAGCGCGGCCGTGCGCATCGACGACAAGCAGGGATCCGAGCTTGCCGCACGCCATCTTATGACGCTCGGCCACCGTGACATCGCTACATTCGCACCAACCGCGAAGTGACGCTCCACTTCAGCGTGCAGGGACGTTTCGAATCGTTCATGGCGTGCTGCCAAGCCAACGGCGTCGAACCGCGCGTGCTCGTCACCGACGAAAGCAAGAACAACATCAGCAAAGTCGTGACGCAGCTGCTCAGCCTCGACCATACGCCGACCGCGATCGCCTGCCAGGAAGACGGCATCGCGGTGCCGCTGCTGTTCCAGCTGGAACGCAACGGATTCACCGTGCCGAACGATATTTCCATCATCGGCTACGACGACAGCATTTACGCGCGCGACCTCGGCCTGACCACCGTGCGCCAGACGCCTGTCGAAATGGCGCAGGAGGCGGCCCGCATGACGCTCGATCTCATTGAGGAGCGCCCGCTTGACGAACCGTTCAAAACGTTCCCGGCGCAGCTGATCGTGCGTTCCACTACGGCTCGTCTACATCGCTAAACGATCCGAACGAGCACCGTTCGCATAGCGTCTGTTTTTTGCTACCATGTTGAACTTCACCACTTCGTGACAGCGCTTACATTTCTGTGGTACAAATCCATGAATCTACAGCGTGTTTTCGTCTAAATCAGGGCTTTTAGTATCATGGAAGCGTTAATCATTTTCATCAAAGGAGACACATGGCCAAACCGACCATCGCAACGTAGCCGAATTGGCAGGAGTGTCGCAAGCCACCGTTTCCCGAGCACTTCGTGGCGCGACCAACGTCACAGAAGAGACCCGCATCAAAGTTCAGCGGGCAGCGGATCAACTCAACTTCACACTCTCAAAAAGCGCTTCCGCCCTAGCATCCGGAAAAACCATGCGCGTCATCCTCCTGGTCTCGGGCAAACTCAACGAGTGGTTCAATTCCGGAGTGCTCCAAGGGGTCTACGAGGAGCTCGCGCCGGTCGGCTATGACGTCACACCGGCCTTCATCACCGACCGCAGCGAACTGGACCGGTTTTTCTCCCAGCTGCCGAAAAGCCGCAACGCGGACGCCATCATCATTTCCTCATTCCAGCTTATGCCCGCCATGCGCGACCAGCTCCAAACCATAGACCTGCCGACCGTGGGCGTCAACGTTCCTGCGGAATCGGGTTATTTCGACGCTTCCATCAGCATCGACAACTCCAGTGCGATGACCATGGCCGTACAATTGCTGCGCTCTCTGGGGCATACCAACATCGCGTTCTGCAGCGACTACATTCCGGCCGACATGGTCTACAACACCAGCCAACGCACCCAGCGTTCGCGGATGCCGCACAGGCCAACGCCGCCGATGAAATCACATTCAGCCTGCTCACAGCCGACGCGCACGATGCGCCGCTGAGCAAATCCGACCTCGCCTCACAACTGACCGCGAAGCTGCTATCCCTTCCGGAACGCCCCACCGCCGTCTGCGTGGAAACCGACCAAGTCGCCATCGCACTGGTCAAGGAACTACGCAAGCAGCAGCTGAATGTGCCGGAAGACATTTCAGTGCTCGGCTTTGACGACGCCGAAATCGCACAGGCAGCGGATCTTTCCACCATTCGCCAGAAGCCAATCGAGCTAGGGCGCATAGCCGGTAGAAAAGTGCTGCAGCTCCTACGTAACGAACCTCTTGAACATCCGCATGAACTGCAGGATCCTTTGCTGGTGTTGCGCAACACCACAAGTCGCATCGACACCGGCGTCGCGTCGGCAGTGGAATAAACCGATAGCAACGCAAGCGCCGCAAGCATACAGCGACAATCCATCGAACGCAACACTCCCGGAACACGCGAAAGCGGCCGGGGCGCATTCGATAAACGCCGCGGCCGCGTCATCCTACCGCTGCTGATCCGAAACAGTGAAGCCACGCACCTACAGCTGGAGCCAAACGGTGGTGTCCTGCGGCAATCGGCCATCCTCGGTGAGCTCGCCCGATACGAGGATGACTTCGCCTTGCGGCAGTTCAACCGGCTGTTCGCCGAAATTGGTAACGCTTGCCCAGCCATTGGAACGACTGTAGCGATGACTCCGCCGCGTTGTCCATCCGCGCCGTCCCGCACGTCAGATGGACGATCTTCGTCCAGCCACTGCAGTTCGGTGTCCTGCGGCATCAGGTTATGCCTCAACGACAGCGCCTTGCGGTACAGGTTCAGCATGGAATTCGGGTCGGCATCCTCCACGTCGACGGCGAAATCCTTGTACCATTCGGCTGTGGTAGGTGTGGATCATGCTCGGCGCCCGCAGGAGAGAAACCGAAAGAACCATCGTGGCCGAATTCGTCATCGGGATCATCGAGCTTCGGTGCGTCTGCGGCGACCCAGGGCAGCGGCACACGGCAGCCGTCACGGCCCTTTTCGGTTTGCTCGTGTACGCTGTTGAACGCGGTGGGATCTTCCAGCTCATCCCAAGGAATATCAGCGACTTCCGGCAATCCCAGTTCTTCGCCCTGGTAGATGTAGGTGGATCCAGGCAAGGCAAGTTCCATAAGAATCGCGGCACGGGCACGCTTGGCGCCCAATTCGCGGTTCTCCTCATAGGTGGTACCGTCGCGCAGCAGCCAATCCTTGGCCAGCTGATGATGCGACGAGGCTGGAACCTGCGGCAATCCATAACGGCTGGCGTGACGAGGCACGTCGTGGTTGCTCATCACCCAAGTCGCGGAGGAGCCGGAACGTTCCGCGCTTTCCAAGCCTTCCTCGATGGCCAGGTGCATGTCGTCGCGAATCCAGTCCTTCTTGGCGAACTCGAAGTTGAACACCTGTCCGAGCTCTTCGGTCGACGCATACAGATGCTGGCGATCCGGATTGACCCAGGCTTCGGCCACGGCGAATGCCGGCGGATTGTACTCGTTGAACACCTTGCGCCACTCGCGGTAGATGTCATGCACCTCATCACGGTCATACAACGGGTGCGACCCGTCCGAGGGAAGCACATGCTCGCAGACCTTGTAGCTTTCGAGGTCGTCGCGGTCAAGATCCTTGGCGAGGCCGTGCGCCACGTCCACGCGGAAGCCGTCCGCACCATGGTCGAGCCAGAAGCGCAGCGTCTTGATGAAGTCGGCGCGCACCTCGGGGTTCTTCCAGTTCCAGTCCGGCTGCTCCTTGGTGAACATGTGCAGATACCACTGGCCGTCAGGAACGCGCGTCCACGCCGGACCGCCGAAGCTTGCGATCCAATCAGTCGGCGGCTGGTCGCCGTTCGGGCCCTTGCCGTCGCGGAAGATGTAACGGTCGCGTTCCGGGGAGCCTGGGGCGCCGCGAGGGCGGCCTTGAACCATTCGTG
>ENA-OQIC01000306-OQIC01000306.1-human-gut-metagenome-genome-assembly--contig:-NODE-306-length-22049-cov-2.573032_pt1 | contig 22049 bp, 30 predicted proteins | sample MGYA00242572_ERZ504736 | MGnify/ENA primary metagenome ERZ504736 (study PRJEB26092, sample SAMD00036201) | human gut metagenome | host: Homo sapiens | study: EMG produced TPA metagenomics assembly of...
ACTGCGACATCCTGCTTGTAAGGCAGCGCTCTCCCAGCTGAGCTAATCGTCCATGAAGTTGGTGACCCGTGGGGGAATCGAACCCCCGATACCGCCGTGAAAGGGCGGTGTCTTAACCGCTTGACCAACGGGCCGGAAAGTGGTGACTCATCCGCGACTCGAACGCGGGACACCCTGATTAAAAGTCAGGTGCTCTACCAACTGAGCTAATGAGTCATGTAAATTGGCAGGGGTAAAAGGATTCGAACCTTTGAATGACGGAGTCAGAGTCCGTTGCCTTACCGCTTGGCGATACCCCTATATATACAAAGGTATAAACCTGAGTAAATAAAAATGGCTCCCCGAGTAGGACTCGAACCTACGACCGATCGGTTAACAGCCGATTGCTCTACCGACTGAGCTATCGAGGAATGAAAGTGGAGCGGAAAACGAGATTCGAACTCGCGACCCCCGCCTTGGCAAGGCGGTGCTCTACCACTGAGCTATTTCCGCATTTCACAACAGAAACTATTCTACACCGTTAACTGTATTTTGTCAAGCACTTTTTTAACTTGACTGCATTCAAAGTGTCTTGTCCCTGACTGCTTAATTATAATATCAAAGAACTAAGGCCCATGTCAACACTTTTGTAAAAATATTTGTACAAATATTTTACAAAAGCATAACGGCCCACCAATTGAAGGTGAGCCGTCACTGTTACCTTGTGTTAAACACTTCATTTAAAGGCTGTATTTACGCCTCAAAGAGGGTAAACACATTAGGGATAGGCAAATCCATGGAACCGAGACCAACACCCTTTTTAGAGGCTTTTTCAGCTTTATCCATCATGGAAAGCAATGCCATTTGTATTTCTTCTTTAGATGGCGCCGCTGCCCCCGGTTGGAAACCGATGGCATTCAATGTTTTCACCAAAGTCGCCCTGTGGGTGTTACCAATTCCCCTTGCACAGGCGTCACATAAGTGGGAACACCTTCCAAAAGGTTCGCCGTAGCGGGCGTAGGAATATCCATGAGCCGTGCTCGCATTTCACCTTCCCCTGACCAAATGGAGCGGCGAAAAGATAATGCCGGTCACGCCGAGATATTCCAAGCAAATCATAGTGCCTACAATATCGATGATGCAATCAATGGCGCCCACTTCGTGGAAATGCACTTCCTCCAAGGTTGTATTATGCACCTTTGCTTCTGCCATGCCTAAATTTAAAAACGCAGCCAAAGCTTTTTCTTTTACCCAATCGGATAAAGGAGCCTCTTCAATGAGGGCTTTAATATCCGGATAATTGCGCCGTTCCCCATGAGCATGGGTATGAGAGTGAATGCCATCATGCGTGTGCCCATGAGTGTGGGTATGAAAATGAACACCATCATGACTGTGCGTATGAGTGCGGCCTTTACCCTTCAATTTCACGTCAAAATAAGTACCTGCGACGCCCAGTTTTTCACGTTGTTCATGAATGAGCGAAAAGCCGCTCAAATTAAGCGGTGCCAATGACTTTTTAAAGTAATCAAACGGTACCCCGTAGTTAAGCAAGGCGCCGATCATCATATTACCGCTGATACCAGACGCACATAAACCGTGTAAATACTTACTCATAATTACCGTCCATCCTGGCGCTTGTTGCCGGGGCCGTCTTCGGCTACGGTCACCGTGGCTTCGCCAAATGTTTTCATATCGTTTAACATGTGAAGCGACGCATCCACCACGGACAAGCCATAACGGATCCCAACGCTTCATCCATTTCCAAATCATAATACAAGAACGAGCTGATACCCAAGAATTTCATCTGCGCTTTGTGTACCGGTTCTTTGTATGCCGCCGATTGGAATACGAAGTCCATCACGGCCGGATTAATGGCACGTGCTACCAATAACGCAGCGCCGGTCACGGCATTGTCAAAGACTACGGCCATACGGTTATGGGCGGCACCGAGGTAAAAACCGACCATAGCGGCAATATCTAAGGATCCTACCGTTTGCAATACTTTCAAAGGTTCGGACGCACTTAAGCCATAGTGCTGTAAAGTGGCACTCAAACGATCTGCTTTTTCCTGAATGGACAAGGTGCATTCGTTATCAGTCAACAATTCAGCCATCGGATAACCGGTAATGGCTGCTGTTACGGCCAAACCGCTTAACAAGGTGCGTTCCCCTACATTGCCGATGGCCACGGCTTGCACGCCTTTGCCGGCCAATTCATCGGCCATCTGAAAACCAACTTCCAAAGCCGCTTCCATTTCTTCCGCCGTCATAGCCGGACCTTTTCCGAAGAAACGAGCGCCGTTGGCTACTTTTTTATTTACAATGCCTTTTACGTTGGCCGTATCTTGTTCCAGACCTACGTCAACAACAATTACGTCAGCTTCCAGTTTCTTAGCCGCCGCACCGGTTGCACTGTGACCACTGCCAAGCGCGTAACAGCGGCTAAGCTTTCCTTCCCTTTCGTGTGGTTTTGTATACCGTCAACGGCCGTATCACCGGCAAAAATAAGAACGCCGTTTTTAATATGGTTTGGCTGTTCCACATTGTAAATACCGGCTAAGCGAACAGCGATTTTTTCCAATTGCGCCAAACTGTAAATCGGCTTAGTCAAATTATCTACGCGAAGTTGGCAAGCATCCATGCATGCCTCATTTAATGGTTTTATCGTAAACTCTCTCATGCCTGCTGTCCTCCTTCTAATTCCTGATACATGCGCACCGCTAAATCGAGCATGCCCATTTGAATGGAGCCGCCCGATGCTTCACCGAGCAGAGACCGAGGTTAACATACGCCTCAAGGCCCAAGGTATTTAAAGCGCGATTATGCGCTTTTTCGGCGGATAAATGGGAGGCCATTACATAATCCATGCTTTCAGGCACCAGGGAATGCGCTACCAAGCACAAGCGGTGGTGTTAAAACCATCGATGATGACCATCGTATGAGCAGCCGCCGCACCGAGAATAATCCCCGTAATGCAGGCAAATTCCAAACCACCTACGGAATGCAAAATGCCGAGGCCGTCGTTTTTATCTATATGGGCGTATTTTTCCAACGCATCGTGAACCACTTTTTGTTTTACTTTAAGGCGTTCGTCGGAGATATTGGTGCCCCGACCGGTGGCCTGTTCTGCCGTAATACCGGCGAATTTTGCCGTCATAACAGCACTGGCAGTGGTATTGGCAATCCCCATTTCACCTACGAGAAATACATTATATCCTTCAGCGACTTTTTCATTAACGAGAGCAATGCCCACTTCCATAGCCTTGATGGCTTCTTCCTTGGTCATGGCCGGCTCTTTTAAAAAGTTGCGTGTTCCCATGCGGATTTTATTGTGGCGTAAGCCTGGCACCCAGTTCATGTCCGCTTTGATACCCACGTCGACTACTTCCATGTCGGTACCGCAATAATTGCCCAGCGCATTGGCACCGGCTCCTTTTGGAATCAAATAGTTCTGCGTCATACCGACGGTTACATCGATAGGATAGGCACTAACCCCCATTTCCGCTACACCATGGTCGGCGGCCGCAATAATCATACAGCGTTTCGGAATAGTCGGTGATTCTTGGCGCGTATCCATAGCATATTGCTTAACCATGTCTACCAATTGCCAAAACTGCCGTACGGCGTAGCCTTGTCCCAAACGGCTTGAATTTTCTCACCGATGGCGGCATCTTTTGGGGTAATCTTTTTACAAGTTTCTTCAAATAAGCCCATCATATCCTCCTATAAAAGGGAAAATTTATCACGAATCTGCTTCGCATTACTCAAATATAATTCAAGTGTATCATCATCCGCAGTTAAAAGTAAATTTTTAATAATTGATATTTGCTTCTCTAAATCTGATAACGCTCGCACCACTTCATCACGGTTGCCCGTTATGATTTCGCGCCACATATGGGGATTACCGCCCGCTACACGAGTAACATCGCGAAAACCGCCCGCTGCCAAGCGAAGGCGTAAATCGCCGTATTCATCGCCCCCGGCAATGGTGGCGATCATGGAGCCACGGTATGAGGCATATGACTTATGGTGGCCATAAACCCGTCATGAACACTCATGGGAATACACTCTACGCGGCTGCCCAACAGTTTGCCCATTTGAGCCAATTCAGCCGCAGCCTCCGCATCCCAACCGTCTTTAACGTCATCTTCCAAGACAATCCATGTGCAATTCTTAAACAAATCCGCCTTGGCCATGTCATAGCCGCCTTTTTCAGACCCGGCCATGGATGAATCGATACAAATTTAGCCCCTTCGGGCAAATGTTGTTTCACCGTACCGGCAAAATTCGTCTTCGTACTGGACACATCAGTTATAAGAGTGCGAGGCCGGATGAGCGGTGCCAGCTCCTCAAACAGCCTCGCATTCGTGTCAGGCGGCAAGGCGAATACCAAAATATCCGCCTCCGCTACCACTTGTTTGGGATCGGTATACGCACGAGCCACAACCTTATCGACCAAAGCCGCTTCACAAATCTCCGGGCGCCGTGCATAACCAATCACTTCATAATCTGTATATTTCGCCAACCCTTTTGCCAAAGACCCGCCGAGTAAACCTAAACCAATAATACCTACCTTACGCTTCATTCTTCTTCCTCTGACTCTCTTTTTTACTAAAATCTACTATACTACACGAATCTTCACTTCCATTGAAGATTCAAGCGGATTGAATTTAATACTTTTTCAAAAAAGCAAACAGACCTCACACCGTTTCTTCAATCAGCTTCTTGTTCTTCCATTTACCGCTGTGCCAACGCCATACAAATATGATGGCCCGCACACCTTCATCGATGGCCATAGCAATCCAAATGCCTACGAGCCCCCAACCGAGCCAAACGCCCAAAATAAAGGACAAGTTAACGGCACACAGCCACATGCCAAAGATACCTACAATCATCGGCGTCCTGATATCACCGGCCGCCTGTAAACACTGAACCATAATAATATTAACCGTTCGTCCGATTTCCAGGAATATTTCAATCAACATAATCGTCTTGCCGAGCGTAATAATCTCCTGTTCGTCCGTGAAAAAGGCAAATATATATCACTCAACAGATAGAACGATACGGACAAGGTCAGGCTGATTGCCATGCCTAGCCACATGGTATGCCACACACGCCCGGAAATCTCGTCTTCCCTGTCGGCACCAACCAAAAAGCCTACGATAATCTGCGCCGCATTGGCGAGGGCAATGGTATACATGTAACAGAACATGGAAATAATGTAGGCATATACCTTCGTATTAATAACCATGATACCAAAAATGTTGACCATTTTCATAATCGTGGTCTGCGATAACTGATAAGACAGCGTTTCGCCGCCGGATGGCACGCCGATGTGCAGCAACCGTTTTAACGTTTCTTTAGGGAACGGTTTTAAATAAGACCAGGACAACTTAACATTGAGCTGGGTTTTGAATAAATAAAATACCAAGAGCAGACCTAAGCCTTTGCTCAAGGCTGTGGATATGGATACGCCCAACACGCCCATAGACGGAATAGGACCCCAACCGTAGATTAATACCAAGTTACTGAAAATGTGTACTACGTTCATAACGAAGGCCACGCACATGGTAATAACCGGCAAGGAAAAACCGCGGAAGGTAGCCACAAAAGCCGTATAAATCCCCGTAATCGGAATACTCGCGGCTACAATCGTCATATAAAGACTCGTATCATCGATGATTTCTTCCGGTACGCCGAGCCACTCAAAGAGCATGCGATGGGCTACCAAAATAAACAGCGCCGCAATGGAACTGAATACGAAGTTAAAGGCAATACTTACGGTTGTTACTTCGTTGATCTTAGTCGGATTTTTGGCCCCCAAATATTGAGCAATCAAAATCGTTGTAGCCGTACTCATAACGGTAATCAGGAAGATGAAAATATTCATAATCTGATTCGCATTGGCTACAGCGGCTACCGCTTCTTGGAATAGTGACTCATCATAAACTGGTCAATATTCCCAATAAGCATTTGCAAGAATATCTCGATAAATATAGGCCAGCTTAAAGTGACAACGGATAGGCTGGCACTTTTTTTGACACTTCTCATACACGAACCTCGTTATATTTTGATTAATGCGTCGTGTTCGATCAAACATTGCCAATCGGCAACCAATCGGTATTTAGCCTGTGCTTGTGCCATATCCCAGTTCTCCCTTCCGGGAACCAATTGCTCGGCATACAGCCGCCCTTGGCAAAATTGATGGCATAGCCCATTTTGCGAACTTCTTTGGACGCCCACCAAGCACCGATCGCCTCACGACCTTCTAAATAAATATTTTCCATGTGGGTGGCTTCCAACCAGTGGGTAATTTCATCCCAATATTCTTTGGGAATTACACTTTTGGCCAAACATTCTTGTAAACTCTTGCGAGCAGCCGCCACCATTTCGGGAGTCAACGTTTGCATAATTCTATCTCCTCCGTATTAGCACAAGACCCCTTCCAAATGGCAGGGGTCTAACATTTGATTATCCAATTTTTATTATAACATCGCTCTAGCTACTTCGCACTTTTTATAAAGTTGCAAAGGCTTCGTCAGCTACGGCCAAGGTATGTTCAATATCCTTAGCAGAATGTTGTGCCGACATGAAGTTGCTTTCATACTGACTTGGTGCATAATAAATGCCGTGACTCAAGTTGTAATGGAAGAATTTCTTGAACGCTTCCATATCACAAGCGGATGCATCATCAAAATTAAGTACCGGTTTGTCACTGAAGAACAAGGTAAACATGGAGCCTACATATTGTACTTGTACCGGTACATTATGTTTAGCCGCCAATTCTTTAAGGCCTTGGCAAAGTGTTTCGGTGGATTGATTAATCCGTTTAAACACAGTCGGATCTTGTTGCAAAATACTGAGCGTTGCTAACCCCGCCGTTACGGCAATCGGATTACCGCTCAGTGTACCGGCCTGATAAATAGGACCGGCCGGAGCTACTTGGCTCATGATTTCACGGGAGCCGCCAAACACGGCCATTGGTAAGCCGCCGCCAACGATTTTACCGAGGCAAGTCAAATCCGGTTTAATATTGTATTTCTTCTGCGCACCGCCGGAGCTGGCACGGAAGCCGCACATAACTTCATCAAAAATAAGCAATGCGCCGTGAGCCTTGGTCAATTCACGAAGTGTTTCCAAGAAGCCCGGAACAGGTGGTACACACCCCATATTACCGGCTACCGGTTCTACAATAACTGCGGCAATAGCATGGCCTTCTTTTTCAAATAAAGCTTTGATTGCATCAATATCATTATATGGTACGGTCAACGTATCAGCAGCCACACCGGCCGGTACCCCCGGACTATCGGGCACACCGAAAGTGGCAAGGCCGGAGCCGGCTTTTACGAGCAAGCCGTCACTGTGGCCGTGATAGCAACCGATGAATTTAACGATTTTATCGCGGCCCGTATAACCACGAGCTACACGGAGGGCACTCATAGTCGATTCCGTACCGGAGTTAACCATGCGGAGCATTTCCATATTCGGCATGAAAGCCTGGATTTTTTAGCCAATTCCGTTTCGAGCAAAGTTGGCGCACCATAGCTGGTGCCGCGTAAAACGGCTTCTTGCAATGCCGCTACGATTTCCGATTTGGCATGGCCAAGAATCATAGGCCCCCAGGATAATACATAGTCAATGTATTCATTGCCGTCAATATCATAGATGCGGTCGCCGGAAGCAGAGCTGATGAACGGCGGTTCGGAACCCACACTGCGATACGAGCGAACCGGACTGTTTACGCCGCCCGGCATATATGCTTTAGCTTCGTTAAAAGCTTGCTTAGATTTATCTAATGTAAACATAATCTTCTCCTTATGATACTAACGACAATGGGTATTAAAAGTCTTGTGCTCAAATGATGTATTTGGCACACATTGTGCCTCGTCCGCAATTAAAACGATGCTGACAATTATTTGCGCAACCAAAACTGTGCTGACAATTATTTGCGCAACCAAAACGGTACTAACAATTATTTGCGCAACCAGCGAGCTACGTCGAGTGCATGGTAGGTGATGATAATTTAGCGCCCGCCCGTTTCATGGATAACAACGTTTCCAAAACGATGCGTTTTTCATCAACCAAGCCCTGCTGCGCAGCGGCTTTAACCATCGCATATTCACCGCTTACATTATAAACGGCCAGCGGATAGTCAAAGTTATCTCGCGCTTCGCGTACGATATCGAGGTACGAAAGAGCCGGTTTAATCATGATAATATCGGCGCCTTCACGAATGTCGAGCTCGATTTCACGCATGGCTTCGAGGCGGTTAGCTTCGTCCATCTGATAACCTTTACGGTCACCGAATTCCGGTGTAGAATGAACCGCATCACGGAACGGACCATAATAAGCGCTGGCGTATTTAGCGGCATAGCTCATGATGGATACATTGGTAAAACCGGCGTCATCGAGAGCTTCACGAATTACGGCTACACGGCCGTCCATCATATCCGACGGAGCCACCATATGAGCGCCTGCTTCCGCATGGCTTACGGCTACTTTAGCGAGCAACGGTAATGTTTCGTCATTTAATACTTCATGGTTTTCAACACAGCCGCAATGACCGGTGCTGGTGTACTGACATAAGCATACGTCAGATACCACGATGAGTTCCGGTACTTCTTTGCGAATCGCTTTGATAGCTTGTTGGACCGGTTGTTCCATATCCCAAGCGGACGAACCTTGTTCATCTTTATACGTTGGCAAGCCGAAAATTTCTACACCCAAAATACCAAGGGCATGTGCTTCTTTAGCCACTTTTACCGCTTCGTCAACGGATAAGTGATATTGTCCCGGTAACGATGTAATTTCTTCCTTAACGCCGGTGCCCGGTACAATAAACAACGGGTAAATCAAATCTTCTACATTGAGCGTTGTTTCACGAACCAGAGCTCGCATGGCCGGTGTTGTCCGCAAACGGCGCGGACGATAGGTTAAGTCTAACATTATTCATCGTCTCCTTTATTTATATGAGTACTACCTTTTTATTGTAGTACGATTTTTTAAAACTAGCCAGTGTATTCTACTAAGGGCTACTTTAAGGTACTGCTTTTATTTCAAATTTGCCTTGTGTCAATACAGATTTATTCTGCTGAAGCGTTTTTCGCCACGTCTGCTTTAATCATATCGACCATGGCCGGAATGGTAAAGGTTTCACCGATTAAATCCGGTTGAATGCCATGTTCCACGCAAGTAGCGGCCGTAATAGGTCCGATGCAGGCAACACGGGCTTTTTTAATCAATTCGGCGCCGTCTTTACCAAGCATGGTTAACGTATTGGTTACCGTTGACGAGCTGGTGAAAGTAATATAATCGGCTTCACCGTTAGCTAAGGTTTCACGCAAAGCATCGGCCTGCGAGTCGTCCAACACGGTTTCGTATAAACGCGCTACGGTTACGTCGGCGCCGGCCGCTTTAAGGCTTCCGGAATTACTTTACGCGCTACTTTCGGTTGAATTAATAACGCTTTGTCGCCTTTTTCAAGGATTGGTGCCAATGCTTTCACAACGGATTCGCCTTTGTAGTCGCTAGGAATAATATCGGCTAAGAGGCCTTTGTCATGCAAAGCTTTAGCTGTGGCACTGCCGATGGCACAAATTTGAGCAGTGCCCAGTACACGACTGTCTTTGCCCAAAGTTTCCAAGGCTTTGAAGAAATAACGAACCCCTTCGGCAGAGGTAAACACAACCGTTTTATAAGTACCGGCATTAAGAATGGCTTCTTTTTCCGCTGCGCCAACCGGTAAAGCTTGCGTCTTAATAGCCGCTGCTTCAATGACATTAGCGCCCAGTTCTTCCAGTTTTTCACTCAAAACACTGGCTTTCGAACGAGCCCGGGTTACGAGTACGTTTTTGCCAAAAAGCGGTTTATTATCGAACCAACGGAGTGAATCGCGCAGGCTTACTACATTGCCTACCGTAATAATGGACGGCGGCTTAATACCGGCTTTTTTCACATCTTCAGCCACATGTTCCAAGGTGGAAATCAAAGTCTGCTGAATAGGTTTGGTACCCCAACGAATAACGGCAACCGGTGTATCTTTAGGGCGACCGTATTGCATGAGTTTTTGTGAAATCATCGGCAAATTACCGACACCCATAACGAAGCTGATGGTATCAACGGCGGTAGCTAAGCTTCCCAGTTGATGCCGGATTCGTTTTTAGTCGGATCTTCATGACCCGTTACAATGGCAAAAGACGTCGCCATGGCGCGCTGAGTCACAGGAATGCCCGCATAGGCCGGCGCCGAAATACCGGAGGTCACGCCCGGTACAAATTCAAAGGGAACGCCCGCTTTGGCAAGTTCCAACGCTTCTTCACCGCCGCGACCGAAAATGAGCGGATCGCCGCCCTTTAGACGAGCTACAATCTTGCCTTCTTTACCGTATTTAACAAGTAATTCATTGATTTCGTATTGATGCAAGGTATGATGTTTGCACTGTTTACCTGCATAAATAAGCTCTACATCGGGACGAGCCCAACGCAATAAATGTTCATCCGCCAAATAATCATAGACGATGACATCTGCTTTCTCTATACATTCACGACCTTTAACTGTGATTAATTTATAATCCCCGGGACCTGCCCCAATTAAATACACCATACCCGTCATTGAATTACACCCTCCTGAATCAACTCTTCGATGATATGTTTGCCGCCTTCTTCATATAAAGCTTTGGCTAAGTTGCGGCCGATAATGTCAGCCGTTTTCTTAGGACCCGTTAACTCCCCTTCATAACAGTTTTTACCGTCAAGGGATGAAATGATAGCCTTCAAAGTTAACTGGCCTTTATGGATTGTACCGTGGACGCCCATCGGAACTTGGCAGCCCCCTTGCAATTGACGCAAGAAGCTACGTTCACCGCGAGTACACCACATGGTATCTTCGTCATTAAGTTTAGCCAGCATGTCGAGCATTTCCGTGTCATCACTGCGACATTCGATAGCAAGGGCACCTTGCCCTACAGCTGGAATCAATTCATCGGCTGTAAAAACTTGAGTGATTTGATCGGCGAGGCCCAAACGTTTAAGACCGGCCTGAGCCAACACGATGGCATCAAAGTTTTCTTCTTCCAGTTTACGAAGTCTGGTCTGTACATTACCGCGCAATACATTAATCTGTAAATCCGGACGATGATGTAAGAGTTGTGCCTGACGACGCAAGCTGCTGGTTCCCACTTTAGCGCCCTGCGGCAATTGGTCGAGGGTCTTATATTTTGGCGAAACCAAAGCATCGCAAGGAGTTTCACGTTTTGTAATGGCCCCCAAGGTCAACCCTTCCGGCAAATCCGTAGGCATATCTTTTAAGCTGTGAACAGCAATATCAATGGAGCCTTCGCGCATGGATGCTTCCAATTCTTCCGTGAAAAGTCCTTTACCACCGATGGCGGCTAAGGGCTTTTCTAAAATACGGTCACCCTTGGTGCTGTGGTGAACAAGTTCAACTTCACAACCGGGGAACAGTCGTTGTAGCTCAGAGCCGACAAATTCAGCCTGCCATAAAGCCAAAGCACTGCTGCGCGTACCTATACGAATTATATTTCTCATAAGGATTTTCGCTCCTTTTCTAAGTCAAACATATCATGGAACAGTTTCCAGTATTCATTTTCTTCGTCTTTACCGGCCACTTCGCCAAAGCGAATCATCGGATCGCGTAACAATTTACGCACAATCATGCGGGACATGTTGTCCATAATTTTGCGCAGGCGATCATCCGCATCCGGTAATTTTGCTAAGGCGCGGTGTAATTCGCGTTTGCGAGTACGTTCCGCTTTATCACTTAAGAGTACCATCATCGGACGAACGGACAAGTACCCTAATTTTTCCTCTATTTCATCAATTGCTTCAGCAATTATCGGTTTCGCTTTTTCCGCTTCCAATTCACGCTGATGTTTATTTTCTTCAACAACGCTCTCCAAGGAGTCAATATTAAATAAGTACACATCATCAATTTCGGATACATCCGGGTCAATATCACGCGGAACGGCAATATCAATCATCACAATAGGGTTACCTTGACGATTAGCCGCAATTTTAGCCGCTTCTTCGGGCCCGATTATATAATGCGGTGCGCCCGTGGAGGTAATTAAAATATCCGCCTCTTTGGCTTGATCGATAAAGCTGTCAAAGGAAATAGCCTGACCGCCGAATCGTTTAGCCAACGCTTCCGCTTTATGGTAAGTTCGATTGGATACAAAAATGCTCTTAACCCCTTTGGACTGAAGATGGGTAGCCGTCAATTCACTCATTTCACCGGCTCCCAAAACAAGCACTTTTGCCTCACTCATCGGTTTTGTCAGGCAATCTTCCGCCAAATTTACCGCCGCATAACTTACGGATACCGGCGTATTGGCAATGCCTGTAACGGTGCGCACTTTTTTACCGACACTGATGGCTCGTTGGAAAATGATATTAAAAATAGGACCGGTCAAGCCGCGACTATACGCCGAAATATAGGCCATCTTAAGCTGACTTAATATCTGACCTTCCCCGAGCACCAACGAATCGAGGCTGGATGCTACATTAAATAAATGTGCCAATAAATCGTGTCCTTCATACATGAAGAACCAGTCATCTTCAATCTCCATGTCTTCGACGCCTTTTAAATGCTGTAATAAATGAAGCATGAACTGTTTCGGATTTTCCACATCTTCCAACACCGCATATAATTCGGTACGATTACATGTAGATAAAAGGACACATTCCGCTACTTGTTCATGTTCATACACATGATTAATGGCTTCGCTTATTTCCGTTTTATCAAAAGAAAATACTTCACGCACGTTTACCGGTGCACTTCTATGATTTAAACCTAATACGATTAATTTCATCGCTCAATATATCCTCCACACATTTCCAATCACCCTCTATTATCTTAATCAACTCTTTTTGACCTAAATGTTTTTGCCAAAATTCTTCACGTTCCGCCGGCGTTGTCAAAAGCTCACGTACCGTTTTACGCATTTCTCTGAGAGCCGGCAACATCTCGCTACTGCCCCATAGCGATTAGCCAAGTCTTTTTTGATTAAACGACTTAATCGAGGACTTACCCGTCCGGTAAATATGGCAAATTCCAAATCTCCCACTGTTACCGTCGCCGGAAAGGTAAAATCACAATCACTGCGGTCATCCGCCCGGTTTACCAAGGCCCCCAAGGCTCTGGCCTTCTTAGCACACATTGCATTGAGCTCACTGTCACTCGTTGCCAATAACACAAAATCCGCTGCCAAATCAACGGATTCATCATAAGCCGCTTTTTGCCACACTAATTGATTGTCAGCGGCCCACTCGGCTATCTTAGCCGTCACTTCGGGACTTACTACGGTTACTTTGGCGCCTTCCTTAAGGAACAGCCCGATTCGGCGCTCCGCTACGGCACCGCCGCCGATAACCAAACAACGTTGACCGGTCAGTCGTAAGGCCATTGTAATCATATTGCCTCACTTTCTTAGAACTTCATTTTATCTTTTTTATGAAATTCTTTCATATGTTCTTTATATCAAAATCGCTTGATATAAATCAAGCCGATTAACACTCTATTTATTTATTATCTTCGCTTGTTTCCGTGGATGCTGCTTCTTCAGCCTGTTCCACAGCCGCCTGAGCCGCCAATACATCCTCGGCTACGCCGGCATTACTATGAATTGTTGAATTGTCTTCGGCTGCTGCCGCAATTACTTCATCGATATTAACTTTCTCAAGTTGTACTTTGCTGTCACCTAACACATAGCCATCCACCATTTGCATTTGCGAGTTCAAAAGGGATTCCATACGGGCTTTGAAAACAGCTACTTCATTACGAATGACTGCATATTTTTCGCAACCTTCACGCAACTGACGTTCAGCTTCCGCAATAATTTGACGACGTTGCTGTTCGGCTTCCTGAATGATGAGATCTGCTTCTTTACGAGCAGAATTTTTAACATTTTCGCCCGTTTCCTGAGCCAATACTAAAGCATCATTCATAGTAGCTTCCATTTTTTCGTATTGAGCAATGCGTTTTTCGAGTTGTTCAATTTTATCCGTCATTTCACGATTATCGCGATATAAGGTTTCATAATCATGGACCAATTCGGCCATAAACGCGTTAACCGCTTCCTTGTCGTACCCACGAAAGCCTGTTTCAAACTCTTTATTGTGAATATCCATTGGTGTAATCATACAGCTTACCTCCTAATTTACATGAATCGTTTGAGATAGACACCGATGCGCCCCTTGCGAGAGGTGCCGGTAATTTCCTCAATTTTCATTCGTCCACGACCTCGAAGCGATATAATATCTCCTTCTTTGACTTCTTGTGCCGGTCCCTTGGCCGGTTGCCAGTTTACTTGCACAAGTCCCGCATTGATTGAACTAACCACTTTGGTGCGGGATACGCTGAATCCGGAAGAAGCTACCGCATCCAGCCGCAAAGAAGCAACCGTGGTTCGTATTTCTTTAATTTTTTTTCTTTCGGTTGGATTTCGGCTATATCCATATCATCCACCGAAACGGACACCATGGCGATTTTTGTAAAATTCTGTTTCACATAGTCCGCCATTGCAGCATCCACTATTAATTGAGCACCACCGGTTTGCATAATAATATCACCGAAATTGGTGCGCTCAATGCCAAGCCCCATGAGCGAGCCCAACACATCACGATGAGTAAGCAAACGGAAACGCGGATCCCATGACACTTTTAAGACTTTAATGCCTAAATCTACGGTGCCTTGAAATCGGCTTCTACGAATGCTACGCGAATGCGCTCGGCTCCTTCATAGCCACCGCCGAATTCTACCTTAAGTTGCGGTAAATTCGCTTTAATTGCGTCGGCAATCACAAGTCCTGCCGGCGACATAAACTCGGTCACCCGATATGGCTTGCCCGCCACCACTTGCTCGGCTAAGTCGAGCATGCGGCGAGCTTCTTCGCCACTACCGGATGCTTCAAAATATCGAATTAATTTTTCTTTATCTTTCACAAATCCTCCTAATGCTTGCCAAGTTCCAAAGAGCGTTCATAACATGCCACAACACCCTCTTGCAAGGCGGAGCGAAGGCCTTCTTTTTCCATTTTGGCAATGCCTGCAATCGTCGTACCGCCCGGAGACGTTACTTGATCGCGCAATACCGCCGGATGATTCCCCGTTTCGAGTGCCATTTTACCGGCACCGAACAAAGTATACGCAGCCGCTTTAATGGCCACTTTACGGGTCAATCCCAACCGCACGCCCGCATCAGCCAAAGCATCCATGATAACGAATGCATAGCCCGGGCCGGATCCGGAAATCGCCGTCAACCGTTCCAAATCGGCTTCGGAACAAACGACGGCTTCACCGATGGCCCCAAATAAGGCACTCAGTTCAGCCGTAACGGTTTCATTGCCTTTACTGCCTGCCGTAAGCGCCGTCAAGCCGGCTCCCACCGCCACAGGTGTATTCGGCATAGCACGATACCATACGGCCTGCGGAATCGCCGCTTCCAAAGTACTAAGGGTTACGCCTGTCGCCACGGACAAACAAGTTGTCCCGGCCGGCAAGATTTTGAATTGCGGCAATACTTCAGGCAATACTTGCGGTTTGACTGCCCAAATGACAGTTTTAACATCCTTTATATCAGGCAATTCAGTGCCTGCATTGACGTTTAATTCTTCACGCAATGCGTGGGCACTGGCTTCAGTTTTTACTAATACATATACAGCTTGGGGCTCAACCAAGCGATTAGCTAAGGCACCACGCAAAATGGCACCGCCCATCGCACCGGCTCCAATGAATAAAATTTGGCCTGCCATGCTGACCTCCTATTATAATTGAGGTTCTTTCCATGTGAATTGATCCGACATGTCGTTATAGCTCTTGTCGTTATAATCAACTGTTACATTTACGGGTACACAAATAAAAATATCTTTACCGATTTTTTCCAATTTGCCGTCTAAAGCAAAGGTAGCGCCGCTCACAAAATCAACAATGCGCGCCGATTCATGAGGGTCGGTTTTTTCAAAATTAATTACTACGGGACGCATATCGCGAAGTTCGTTAGTAATACGTTCGGAATCTTCAAATACTGTTGGTTCGACAATGACTACTTTCATTGAATTAGGACGTTGGGCCACGGTGTTATATCCTCCTGTTTTTGCGGGACGAAATGCTGAACTTGTTGTGTTGGTCTGCGGTGCCGTCTGCGGAACCGGCTCATCATAATCAGGACCTGGATTTTCCGTGTATTCATCTTCATCATATACGTCATGGTCATTACCAAAAACATTTGCTTAATACTATTCCAACTTAAACTCATTAATAAACCCTCCTACAACGCGCTATTTTAATCATATACTCGGTTACCAAAAATTGCGGTGCCAACGCGAATCATATTCGCGCCTTCTCCCAAAGCCACTTCAAAGTCATGGGTCATTCCCATGGACAAATATTCAATCTGTCCTTCCGGGAATTGGGATTTCATATCCTCATATAATGCATGGGCTACTCGAAAAATAGGACGAGCCTCTTCAGGATCTTCGAAAAAAGGTGCCATGCACATCAATCCTTTGACTCTTACATTCGGCAATGTCTTCGCATAATCGCGCACTTCCGGAAAGTCCTCTACTGTCAACCCGGACTTACTTGCTTCCCGAGCCACATTGACTTGCAGCAAAACATCTTGTATTTTGCCACATTTAGCGGCCACTTTATTTATCTCATCCAGTAGCTTACTGCTATCTACAGAGTGTATTAAGGAAAACAATGGAACAGCTTGTCGCACTTTGTTCATTTGCAAATGACCAATCAAGTGCCATTCCAGCTCCGGTCCATTGTAAGTCAACAACTTCTCCTTCGCTTCCTGGACCCGATTTTCTCCCACTGTGCGGACGCCTAATTGCGCCACCGTTTCCACTGCTGATACAGGATGATTTTTTGTCACAGCTATGAGCGTTACCCGGTCAGTGCGACCTGCTTTCGCCATGGCATCAGCCATCCGCTTTTGCACAGCTTCCAACGCGTCTTTTATCATAGCTTACCCCCTTATGCACCAGCATACGCTCGTTAGTGCATGTAAAAAATACTTTCATGCGATAATATTATATAATAAATAAGCTAAAATGCCAATGAAAATATGAGTAAATCGGTCATTTCTTCTGTTTTCTAAGCATTGCAAATAATGCCATTCGACCGGTTTTGCCAAACTCACGACGATACGAATAACAACCGGGTGCCGTCATACTATCTGTAGGAGACACGGTAATCTGCTGTAAAGGTACGCCGATTTGGCGTAAATCCTGCACGATAAACTGCTGCAAATTAACATGCGGCGTCTGAATTCCCTTGTCTGCCCGATAGCGATAACCGACAATCTGATCCGGAATATAGGATGCTTTGCGAAAGGTTTCCGCCAGTTCTTCACTAACTTCGAAGGAATTATAATGAATGGACGGGCCGAGGTATACATGACAGTCTTGCGGCCGTGTACCATAGGCATTCCCCATCGCTTCCATCGTCAAAATCGGCACATGACCGATAGTCCCGCGCCAGCCGGCATGAATGACCGCTACGGCATGGTGGTTCGGGTCATACACCAAAACGGGCACACAATCGGCTACCAAGAGTAATAACGGTACTTCTTCCAAGCAGGTAAATATGGCATCACTATTAGGGATAGCTTTGTCCATCTGAAAAGCACCGGCCCCCACATTCGCTTCCGTCACTTCGGAAATCTCCGTGCCGTGCACCTGCTGCGCACAGGTTAACAGCTCCGGTCCGACCCGTAAATGTTTGGCCAAACGGCGGCGATTTTCCCAAACGGCTTCTATATCATCGCCTACATGAAGGCCTAAATTAAATGAATCAAAAGGCTTCTTAGAAACACCGCCAAATCGCCGGGTCACACCGTGCATCAGTGGAAAACCTGTCAATGTGGCATCTGCTTCAAATTCAAAGGGACGTCCCGGAAAACCACCACCTTCGCGATTACGGTTCTATTCTGTCGTGCCATAATCACACCCCGTTTCATTACAAACCCCGCAGCGCCTACAGCCGGCTTGGCAAGGCGCTGTATATGTTTCCGTCAAACTCCGTTGCCACTCAGTCGCCAAGTAACCTTCGGCCAATTGCATATCCAGCATGTCCCAAGGAAGCGGCTCAGTTAGTTCTCTTTCTCGATATAAAGCGCTATCCATATCATAATCAAATTCACGGCAAGCGTTTTTGAAAGCTTTCGCGCCGCCATTTTCAGCGGCATAGGCAATAATCTCACCCAAACGGCGATCACCGCGCGCCAGCACACCTTGAATATAGGCTTCTTTCGGTGATTCCACGAGCACCTCAATGCGTCGGTTCTTGCCAAGCGCTTTCTTGATTGAATTCAGCTTCTTCGTCACTTCTTTTTGGTTCGCCATAGGCATCCATTGAAACGGCGTAAACGGCTTCGGTATAAACGGATTGACACTCAAGGTCAAACGCCCTTTACACCCTGCATCCTGCATGTAGCCGAACACATCATTCGCCATAGTCACAATGGCCTCAATATCTTCATCCGTCTCCGTAGGCAAACCAACCATGATATAGAGCCGAATATGCGGAATGCCCGCCTTCGCCGCCAAGGTTACGGCCTTACGCATATCCTCATTGGAAATGCCTTTGTTAATAACCCGGCGCAGCCTGTCACTGCCTGCTTCCGGTGCTATAGTAATCGTCTGTTGGCCACTGGCGGCGAGTCCATCCACTACGGCTTGGGTCAACGAATCGGCCCGTAAGGAGGCACAGGAATAACGCAAACCTTTTGAACGAATATAAGTCACCAACTCATCAATATCAGGATAATCGGAAATAGCGGCGCCCATGAGTCCCACTTTCTTGTTTAACTCAGCCGCCCTATCTACGCCGGCTTTCAGTAAATCAAGTTTACGCAAACGCGGTGTGCGATAGCAATAACCGGCCATGCAGAAGCGACAATGCCGGCCGCAACCGCGGGCCACTTCTACGATGTACATGGCCCCGAATTCCGTATAATCCGTGGCGATTACCGTTTCCCCCACTGATTCCAACTGTCGCCAATGGCGTGTAACACGAGGCAGATTGTCTTTGGCGGAATCTTCTGCTTGCCTTCCAGATTTCGCTTCAAAACCTGTTTCAAAAGCTCCATCTGAATTCATATTATAACCGGCAAAATCACCATTTTCATCATATTGCGGTTCATAGAATTCCGGTACATACACACCTTCCAAGCGACTTAGATTTTTCAAAATATCAATACGCGACTCATTATTCAAACGCCCCTCTTCGATAACGCTTAGCATTTTCGAAATAAGTTCTTCCCCTTCACCGATGATAAACGCATCAATAAAATCCGATAACGGCTCCGGATTAAACGTAGCACAGGGACCGCCGGCAATTACGATAGGATCGCGCTCGATGCGATGAATTCGTTTCACCGGCACACGACCTAATTTCAAAAGCTGCGGTATATTAAAATAATCCATCTCAAAGGTAATATCGATACCGATAACATCACATTCATTGAGTGGTCGTTGCGTCTCCACACTCATAAGCGGCAAACGATGTTTTTCATAATCACGAAGCTCCGACGAGGCCGGCATAAAATACCGTTCACCACAACTTCGTTCACGTAAATTCACTTCTTCATATATAATCTGCAACCCCAAATTACTCATCCCTACGAAATACGTATTCGGATAGACCAAACCAACTTTAAACGGTTTGTGAGGATTGCTTTCTACACGGCTTACTTCATTGGCTCTAAGCGATTGTAAGCCATTTAGTATTTCATTTCTTGTCACGGCGCAACCTCCTCGAGCAAAACACATCTTAATTATTAATTATAGCACGAATTCAATACACAGCGAAAATAAAAGGGCATGAGGTAAATAAAAGGAGCACTCTCAGTTTTAGCCGGAGCACTCCTTACAATATTTAACCCTTACTGTTTTTAAAAAATCTAATTCTAATTCAACGAATTAACCATGCCTTCTTCCGCTGTTTCCCCTTCCAGCGCGGCATCTGTTTTAATAGCCTGACGGCTTACTAAGGTACAAACGCCGAAGGTAATGCTGCACACAATCCATTCCAAATAGATTACATGTGGCACGATGCGTACGGCCGGCACGAAATTCCAGGCAAGCAATGTTACTACAGCCGCCACCAAAGTGTAGAACGCACCGATACGGCTGCAATATTTAGGTGCGAACAAGGTCATCAAGACGATAACCGCGAAAGCTGCCATAAGGCTTAAGCCCTGCATCAAGGTAGCGATGATGCCGCTGATAGTCAGTGCGAAGATGAATGTCATGAGCCCCATAACCACGATGGCAATTTTGGTAATAAGCGTATATTTTTCATCAGTTACATTCGGATTGATAAAACGTTTGTAAATATCCTGGGAGAATAAAGTACCGGAGCTCAACAATAAATTACAAGCGGTACTTACATCGGCTGCCCAAAGGGCTGCCAAGGTCAAACCGGCCAAAAGCGGATGAAGCGAAACGATTAATTTCGGTAAGGCCAACGCCGGTGCCAAGCCGGGATACAATTCAGCCGCGATTACGCCCAAGTAGGCACTGATGAAACCGATTGGCAACATAATGAGGCCGCCCAAGATGAACCCTTTACGTGCGATGCCCACCGTTTTGGCACCAAGCGAAATTTGAATGATACTCTGCAAGGATAGATTAACGGTAATCAAAGTAACAATCCAAGTCAAAATCGTCATGCCTCCAACACCGTCTACCAAATCAAACATATGAGGCATCGGTGCCTGTGCCTCGATGGCGGCGGTACCGCCCATCATAACAACGGCCATATAAGCAGCGGCAGAAATGCTGATATATTTAAGGGTAACATTCAACAAATTGGAGATGCTGGCGGACCACATGCCGCCCATCATAGTAACGCCGATGAAAACGATGGCACTCATGATCATGCCCGTTGTTACGGTGAAAACATCCGGCAATAAAGCGGCCAAAATGGTACCGCCCGCCACATATTGCAAACTCATAACACAAAGTTGAACCATGATTTGAATCACGATGCCTGCAATACGGCTCTTTTTATCATAGTAGCGCTCCAGCATTTCCGGAACCGTCGTAATCTGCAAACGACGATACCGTTTCGCCACCGTAAGGCCCATCACAATGGCCCCAAGGCCCCAAGCGGCCGTGTACCAGCCGGCGGAAATACCTTTTACATAGGCCTGTTCGGCTCCCCCGATGGTGGATGCCCCGCCAACGGCCAAACCGACGATAGATACGGTAATAAGCGGTGTTGTCATACGACGCCCGGCGAGCACATAATTTTCCGCCTTGCCCGTCGTCAATTTGCGCGACGCCCAGGAAATCACGAAGAGTAATACCACATACAGCCCTACAATCACAGTTGAAATAGTCATTTAAATCGCTCCTCTCTCTGGTGATTGGGGCATATCACCGGCCGTCCGCCTTTTTCTCAAAACATCATATTAGCAAAATCGCCAACTATGAAATAAAAAATCGCCCCTAAAAAGGGACGATGACGAATCGCGGTACCACCCTCATTGACGATTTCGGAGTATAAAAAAGAGGGTAGTACCCAAGGGACGGAATATCCGCGGTACCACCCTCATTATCTCGAATCGACCAACTCATAGTTCTTCTAACGACAACCACGCCGGCGCAGCCTACTTAATTCAGCCTTGCAGTTCGGAAAGGAACTTCACACTGTAATCACTGCCGTTTTACACCAACCAACGGCTCTCTGCGCATGCCTTACAGGGCTACTTTCTTTCGTCATAACTTTTACGTTGCTTCCTGCTTTCGAGCTTTGCAATTATGTTGCCCGCTACACTAAGCATTCTGCTTTTTTAAATTGAAATCATTATACGAGAAAACATTTGTCCATGTCAAGCGAAAATTTGGGTTATAGGACATTTTGAGTTGGTAATTTAATCCCATAGATAGTTAGGATATGGATCTGAGAAATGAAAATCACTCCATACAATAGCATCGCCCCAGGTTGGAATAGAATCTTCTAACTTTTCTCTGGAATTCATGGTATCATATAGTTTAGAAATACTTTTGTTGGTCGGCATAACCTCGAGTATTTCAGCGGG